>CEPP01018668.1_pt1 | contig 24227 bp, 26 predicted proteins | sample 530521 | NCBI WGS metagenome assembly CEPP01 (sample SAMEA2620256, study PRJEB7988) | marine metagenome | biome: marine biome (ENVO:00000447); feature: surface water layer (ENVO:00002042); material: "saline water (ENVO:00002010), including plankton (ENVO:xxxxxxxx)" | depth 5 m | reverse complement strand
AGGCCTCACCCCTTGGTCAAGGGTGAACAACCTTCTTGGAAACGACATCTAGGCCGCCGGATCGCGCTTGCGGAACTTGCGGATGACTCCCGAGAAGGTCATCAGCACCCGCTCGCCCGCATTGATCTGCCCCCGGACAAAGATCAGGCTCTTGCCCGCGCGGATCACTTCGCCGGTGGCCTCCACCAGTTCTCCGACCCAGGCCCCGTCGATAAAGGTAGAATCCAGCTGGACGGTGACGCCCGATGCGCCCTCCATCTCCTGATAGGCGGTCTGGAACATGGCGATATCGGCGAAGGTCATCAGGCAGCCACCATGCATGCGGCCCCCGGCATTCATGTGTTTGGGCTCGGCGCGGAAGGCACAGCGCATCCGACCGTCCGGGTCGGGCCGGAAGTAGAACGGGCCGACGACCTGATCGAAGGTCCCGTGCAGATCGTAGGTCTGCCAGCCCGAGAATTCGCCCTCGGTGACGGTGATCTTGGCGACCATGATGATCCTCAGCCTTCTTCTTCGCCTCGCAATGCAGCATATAGGGCGAATGAGCGACCCCATCGAAGACACTATCTACGAAAAACTCGCGGCTCTCGGGCCGGGCAAGAGCATTGAGCCGGCGGACGTGGCCAAGGCCGTGCAGCCCGAGCAGTGGCAGCGGATGCTGCCGCGTGTGCGCACCACGGCCCTGGGCCTGATGCGACAGGGGCGGCTGATGATCACCAAGAAGGGCAAGCCGGTCGATCCGTCCAGCTTCAAGGGCGTCATCCGTCTGCGCCTGCCGACCGCCGGGGAGTCGGAGCAGTTGATCCAGGCCCGGACAGCCACGTCGGATGATGTCTACTGAGCCCTCGCTCGCAGCAGCGTCGCCCAAGGCCCCGGACCGTTCGAGACCATGATGCGGGTCTGCGCGGCATTGATCGGCATACTGGTGCTGTCAGGGTGCGCCGCGCCCTATGTTCAGGCGCCCCTGTTGCCGCCCGAGCGCCAGATGACTGCCCGCATGGACGACACCGGCTTTGTCATGCGCGACGGTGCGGTGCTGCCTTATCTCCACTGGAGCCCCGGTGACGCCGAGCCCTGGGCGGTGATCGTGGCCCTGCACGGCATCAATGACAGCCGCGCCGCCTTCCGCCTGGCGGGGCCCTGGTGGGCGGAGCGCGGGATCGCGACCTATGCCTATGACCAGCGGGGCTTTGGCGATGCGCCGGGGCGCGGCCTGTGGCCCGGGGACCTGATGGCGGATGATCTGGATCAGATCGTGGCGCTGGTTCGGGCGCGGCATCCGGGTGCGGTGATCGCGGTGGCCGGAGAAAGCATGGGGGGCGCCGTGGCGATCACGGCCTTTGCCTCTGAAACTCCGCCCGCTGCCGACCGGCTGATCCTGCTGGCCCCTGCGGTCTGGGGCTGGTCCAGCCAGCCCCTGTTGTATCGGCTGAGCCTTTCTGCGGCGGCGTGGACGTTTGGCGATGTGGCGCTGGAACCCCCGGCCTGGGCGGCCGACCAGGTGCTGCCCTCGGACCATCTGATGGAGTTGATCCGCAGCGGTCGCGACCCGGATCAGACGCTCTCGACCCGGTTCGACGTTCTGTATGGCCTTGTCGACCTGATGGAGGGGGCCGGAGAAGGGTTAGGCGATGTCGACGTACCGACCCTGTTCCTTTACGGGGCCCGGGACGACCTGGTGCCGGCTCGGGCGGTGCGTCAGGCGCTGCAGCGCGCCGGGTCCATGCCGGGGTTGCGCACCGCTTACTACGAGGACGGCTACCACCTGCTGAACCGCGATCTTCAGGCTGCGCGGGTGTTTGCCGATGTCGAGGCCTGGCTGAGAAATGAGGGCGCCGCCCTGCCCTCCGGGGCCGGGCCAATCCCGGTGCGATAGACCGGGTGACCTTGCGTAAGGTCAAGCTTGCTCCGGGTCGGTAACCCGCGTATCAGCCCCCGCAACAAAAATACCCAGGAAAGGCTCGTAAAGGGCATGACACTGTTCGATTCGCCGTCGTTCTCGAACCATGAGGGCGTGCACGCCTTCTATGACGAAAAGACTGGTCTCAAGGCAATTGCTGCAGTGCACTCTACTGCGCGCGGTCCGGCAGTGGGCGGCACCCGCATGTGGAACTATGCCACGGCAGCAGAGGCGCTCGAGGATGTGCTGCGCCTGTCGCGAGGCATGAGCTACAAGAACGCCGTGGCGGATCTGGAGATGGGCGGCGGCAAGTCGGTCATCATCGGCGACAGCCGGACCCAGAAGACCCCCGAGCTGTTCCAGGCCTTTGGTCGTGCGATCAATTCGCTGGGCGGCATCTATTACGCGGCCGAGGACGTCGGCGTTTCGGTCGAGGACATCGCCGAGGCCCGCAAGGAGACCGAGTTCGTCGTCGGTCTGTCCGGCGGCAAGGAGGGCTCGGGCGATCCCAGCCCTGTGACCGCCGAGGGCGTGTTCCGTTCGACGCTGACGGTCGCGCGCCGCCTGTGGAAGCAGGACGATCTGAACGGTCTGACGGTCGCCGTCCAAGGCATCGGCCACGTCGGCGGCTATCTGGCGGACAAGCTGCACAAGGCCGGGGCCAGGCTGGTGATGACGGACGTCAACACCGCCCTGCTGGAAGAAGTCGCCGCCCGCAACAATGCCGAGATCGTGGCCCCCGACGCCATCTATGACGTCAAGGCCGACATCTATGCCCCCTGTGCGCTGGGGGCGACGCTGAACCCCGAAACGCTGGACCGCCTGTCGGCCAGGGCAATCGTCGGGGCCGCGAACAACCAGCTGGCCACGCCAGAGATCGGCCGCATCCTGTTCGAGCGAGGTGTGCTGTATGCGCCCGACTATGTCGTCAATGGCGGCGGCATCATCAATGTGGCCTCGGAAATGGCGGCCCGGAACAGTGGTGGCGCCTATGACCCGGCTTGGGTCGAGGGTAAGCTGGCCCGGCTGATGGAGACGCTGGAGGAAATCCTCGAGCGCTCCGACAGCGAAAAGCGCCCCACGCACGAGGTCGCCGACGCCATCGCCGAAGCCCGCATTCAGGCAGCGGCCGATGAAAAGGCGCGGGCCCGCGCGGCCTGAAGCCGGTATCTCCCGGTCCGACCACCGCTAATTCGGCAATCGCTACCTTCTCTTAACGCGCCGTTTACCATGCGGGCGGCACTTTCTGCCTAGCGGGCGTGTCGCCTGTGAGTAGGGGTGTTGGGGCGCGCGTGGGCGGCTTTTCCGGGGCTTTGCAGAGATTTGGGGTCGGGCGACTGGCTACCCTGGCGGGTGTTGCTGCCGGGGTAGCGGCGGTGCTTGTGGTGCTGATGCTGCGCATCGGCCAGGCGCCTGATGCCTTGCTCTATTCCAATCTGGACCTGCGCGAGGCGTCCGAGATCACGGCTGCCCTCGACACGGCGGGCATCAAATATTCGTCGCGTGGCGATGGCTCGACGATCTTTGTCAGCCGGGACGAGGTCGGCACGGCCCGGATGCTGGTCGCCGGCAAGGGGATCGTGACCAGTGGCTCGGTTGGCTATGAGATTTTCGACACCCAATCGGTACTGGGCCAGACGGAGTTCCAGCAGAACCTGAACGCCAAGCGCGCGCTGGAAGGCGAGCTGTCCCGCAACATCATGACCCTGCGCGGGGTCACCATGGCGCGCGTGCTGATCGCCCTGCCGGAGCGGGCCCTCTTCCAGGCTGAGGCCGCAGAGCCGACGGCATCGGTTGTCGTCGGGCTGGGGGGGCGGGACCTGACCGCCGACCAGATCCGCGGCATCCGCTCGCTGGTGGCCTCCAGTGTGCCGAACCTCAAGCCCACGCGCGTCACCGTCATGGATGACACCAACCGCACCCTGGCGGCGGGGGGCGACGAGGATGGCTTTTCCGGCGCCAGCGCTGACCGGATGAAGGCGACGACCGAGGCCCAGCTTCAGGCGCGGGTCATGGATGTCGTCCAGGGCATCGTCGGGCCGGGTGCCGCGCGGGTGCAGGTGACCGCCGAGATCGATCACAGCCGTTCGACTACCCAGGAACAGCGCTTTGACCCGGACGGTCAGGTGGTGCGCTCCATGGCCATCAATGGTTCGAATTCGCAGGACACGACCGGCCAACCTGTGGGCGGCGTGGGCGCCGACCAGAACATCCCGGGCGGAGAGGCGCCGGGTATTGCGGCCCAGGGCTCGACCCGCACGGACGAGACCGAGACCACCAATTACGAAATCTCGAACACCACCACGACCACGGTGCGTGAGCCGGGAGAGGTCAAAAAGCTGGCTGTAGCCGTGGCCGTTGATGGCATCTGGACGCCGGGCGCCGACGGGGCCGAGCCGACCTATGCGGCACGCACGCCCGAGCAGATCACCGAGATCGAGGAACTGGTGAAGGCCGCTGTAGGCTTCAGTGCCGAGCGGGGCGACATCGTCCGGGTCAGCAATGTCGCGTTCAATCGCGAAGTCGCCCCGAACGGCGGCACCGAGGCGGGTGGCGGGCTGTTCGACTTTACCAAGAACGACATGATGCGCGGCATTGAGCTGCTGGTGTTGCTGATCACCGGCATTCTGCTGATCCTGTTTGTGCTGCGTCCGCTGCTGAAGGCGACAGCCGGTGGCGGTGGTGGTGTGCCCGCACTGGCCGGCGGCAATGGCGTGACCCCGCTTCAGACCACGCCGGTCGGGGCCTCGGGTCAGGCCGCCGCCGGTCAGCTGACCGGTCCGAGCGACATGGAGCAGCGGCTGGATATCGCCCGCATTGAGGGTCAGGTGAAGGCCTCCTCGGTCAAGAAGGTGTCCGAGTTCGTCGAGAAACATCCGGAAGAGTCGACCTCGATTCTCCGCAGCTGGGTGCATGAAGGCTGATGGCGGCGCGGATGATCACCCGCAAGCCTGCGGTCGAGGATGCCCGCAAGCTGACCGGTCCTGAAAAGGCGGCCGTCATCCTGCTGTCGCTGGGCGAGGATCACACGCGCCTGTGGCAGGGGCTGGACGAGGACGAAATCAAGGAAATCTCCCAGGCCATGGCGGCGCTGGGCACCGTCAGTTCGCAGGTGGTCGAGGAGCTGCTGCTCGAGTTCGTCTCGGGCATGAGCGGCTCGGGCGCGGTGATGGGCAGTTTCGAGCAGACCCAGAAGCTGCTGGCCTCCTTCATGCCCGCGGAGCGGGTCGAAGGCCTGATGGAAGAAATCCGGGGTCCCGCCGGTCGCACTATGTGGGACAAGCTGGGCAATGTGAACGAGGCGGTGCTCGCCAACTATCTGAAGAATGAATACCCCCAGACCGTCGCCGTGGTCCTGTCCAAGATCAAGCCGGATCATGCCTCGCGGGTGCTGACGGCCCTGCCCGAAGACTTCGCCATGGAGTGCGTCCAGCGGATGCTGCGCATGGAGCCGGTTCAGCGCGAAATACTCGACAAGATCGAGCAGACCCTGCGCACCGAGTTTATGTCGAACCTGGCGCGCACGTCCAAGCGCGACAGCCACGAGATGATGGCCGACATCTTCAACAGCTTTGACCGCCAGACCGAGGCCCGCTTCATCGGCGCGCTGGAAGAACGGAACCGCGAGGCGGCCGAACGCATCCGCGCCCTGATGTTCGTGTTCGAGGATCTGGCCAAGCTGGACCCCGGCGGCATCCAGACCCTGCTGCGCGCGGTCGAAAAAGACCAGCTGGCCCTGGCGCTGAAGGGGGCGTCGGAGTCCCTGCGCGAACTGTTCTTCGGCAATATGTCCGAACGCGCGTCCAAGATCATGCGCGAGGACATGGAGTCGATGGGGCCGGTGCGCCTCAAGGACGTCGACTCGGCCCAGATGGCCATGGTTCAGGTCGCCAAGGATCTCGCCGCCAAGGGCGAGATCATGCTGGTGGGCCAGGGCGGCGACGACGAGCTGATCTACTGACATGACCCACGCCTCCGCCCCCTCCCGTCCCTTCGCCTTCGACACCGAGTTTGACTCGTCGGGCGCGGTCGTGCGGTCCACGGACTGGCAGCCGGTCAAGCGCGCCTATTCGCCAGCCGAGGTCGAGGCGCTGGTCGCCCAGGCTCGCCATGAAGCGCACGCGCAGGCGCTGGCCGAGGTCGACAGCCGCCGGTCTCAGGCTATCGCCGATCTGAGCGCCGCCCTGAACAACAGCCTGCCGCGTCTGACCGGGGTGGTGGAGACCTATCGCGAACAGACCGCCGATCTCGCCATGGCGACCGGTCGGGCGCTGGCTTTCGCCGCGCTGGAACGCCTGCCTCGCGCCGCCGTGCAGGCCGCGCTTGAGGAACTGGGCCGCGAGATCGATGCCTCGCCGCGTCTGGTGATCGCCATGGCCGGTCTGGACGAGGCCGGTCGTGCCGAGATTGAGGGGCTTTGCGCCAATGTCGGCTATGCCGGGGCGGTCCGGTTCCGCGACGAACCGGGTCTGGCACAGGCTGCCTTTGAGCTGGAATGGGCCGATGGCCGCGCCGCCTTTGATCCCGAAGAAACCTTCAGCCGACTGGCTGCCGCGGTCGCCCGCGCGCTGGCCGCTGACCAAGCCCCCGACACCGCCGAATCGTCCGAAGGGATGAACCCATGACTGCTGACAATCTGCCGCTTGAAGAGTTCGATCACGGGGTCATGCCCGTGTCGAACGAGGACGGACTGGACAAGTCCGCCAGCGACCTGGCCCCGGTGTTCGACGTGCCGGTCAACATCTCGGCCGTGCTGGGCAAGTCGCACATGTCGGTCGCGCAACTGCTGAAACTGACCAGTGGCTCGGTGCTGGAGCTGGACCGCAAGGTCGGCGAGGCCATCGACATTTTCGTCAACAACCGGCTGGTCGCGCGCGGCGAGGTGGTGGTGGTCGAGGACCGGCTGGGCGTGACCATGACGGAAATCATCAAGACCGAGGATACGGGCGCCTAAGCATTGCGACCGGCAGTGAGATTTAGAGGAGAAGACCCATGCGGCTTCTGGTAGTTGGCAGACTGAGCGGGCAGCTGGCCTCGGCCGTGAAAATGGCCATGGCCCACGGCGCCAAGGTGCACCACGTCGAGCGGGGCGATCAGGCCACCGAGCAGCTGCGACGTGGGCAGGGCGCGGATCTGCTGATGGTCGACTACCGCATCGACATCGCCGCCCTGATTGCCGCCAATGAGGCCGAGCGCATCCATGTGCCGGTCGTGGCCTGTGGCGTCGATGCGGGGCCGGATGATGCGGCCGCCACCATCCGCGCCGGGGCCAAGGAGTTCATCCCCCTGCCGCCCGAGGCCGATCTGATCGCCGCGGTGCTGTCGGCGGTGGCCGATGACGACCGCCCGCTGATCTCGGCCGATCCGTCGATGAAGGCGGTGATTGGTCTGGCCGACCAGGTCGCGCGCTCGGAAGCGTCCATCCTGATCACCGGCGAAAGCGGCGTCGGCAAGGAGGTCATGGCCCGCTATCTGCACCAGAATTCGCGTCGGGCGGACAAGCCGTTCATCAGCGTCAACTGCGCGGCCATTCCGGACAATCTGCTGGAATCGGAACTGTTCGGCCACGAGAAGGGCGCCTTCACCGGGGCCGTGGCCCGCCGGGTCGGCAAGTTCGAGGAGGCCGATGGCGGCACCCTGCTGCTGGACGAAATCAGCGAGATGGATGTGCGGCTGCAGGCCAAGCTGCTGCGGGCGCTACAGGAACGCGTCATTGACCGCGTCGGCGGCACGACACCCGTCAAGGTCGACATCCGCATCATCGCCACCTCGAACCGGGATCTGGCCCGTGCGGTGTCGGAAGGCAGCTTCCGCGAGGACCTGCTGTACCGGCTGAACGTCGTCAATCTGCGCCTGCCGTCGCTGCGCGAGCGTCCGGGTGACATCCCCGCGCTGGCCGACTTCTTCGTGCGGAAATATGCGGCCGCGAACGGTGTGCCGGTGCGCCCCGTGTCGGCCGACGCGCGTCGGGCCCTGACCGCGCATCGCTGGAACGGCAATGTGCGCGAGCTGGAAAACGCCATGCACCGCGCGGTGCTGCTGGCCCAGGGGCCCGAGATCGATGTCGACGCCATCCGCCTGCCTGACGGTCAACCGTTGACGGGGGCAACATATGACGCGGGCCCGGCCAGCCGCGCGGCCCAGACCGCCGACGCCGTCACCCGCGCCTATGTCGGCCAGACCGTGGCCCAGATGGAAAAGACCCTGATCCTCGACACCCTGGGCCACTGCCTTGGCAACCGCACCCATGCGGCCAACATCCTGGGCATCTCGATCCGCACCCTGCGCAACAAGCTGAACGAATACGCCGACGAAGGCACGCCCATCCCCGCGCCCCAGTCGGGCATTTCCGCCGCCGTCGGCTGAGGAGCGAGAGCGTGGATCGCAGAAGCGTTCTGATGGGGTTCGGGGCCCTCGCCCTCGCAGCCTGCGATAATCCATTCGTTGCACCGTCGACTCCCGCGGCATCTCCTGGCGCGCTGGATCTGTCCGCGTTGGAAGCCGCCAACGGGGGCCGCATCGGCCTCGCGGCGCACGACCTGGCCTCAGGCCACCGCCTCGCTTCTCGTGGCGAGGAACGGTTCGTCTACTGTTCGACCTTCAAGATGTACCTGGCCGCCGCGACCTTCCTGCGTGTTCAGGCGGGCGAGGAAGATCTTGCGCGGCCGATCCCGATAACCCGCGCCGACATGGTCTCCCATGCCCCGGTCACTGAACCGGCCATCGGCCAGAGCCTGACGGTTGAACAGCTCTGCAAGGGTACGGTCGAGGTCAGCGACAACCCGGCGGCGAACCTGCTGCTGAAGGCCAATGGCGGGCTGGAGACCATGCAGGACTTCTATCGCCGTCTCGGCGACACCAGCACTCGCGTCGACCGTTTCGAGCCCGAGATGAACCGTCTCGACGGCGACAAAGACACCATCATCCCGCTGCAATCGATAGCCAACATCAAGCGTCTGTTCATCGATGACGACACACCGCTGATGGTCCCGCACAGGGACAAGCTGCTGGGCTGGATGTTCGCCTCACCCACGGGCGAGGGGCGCATCAAGGCGGGCCTTCCTGCAGGTTGGCGCACGGCGCACAAGACCGGCACCGGCGGCTATGGCCCGACCAATGACATCGGCGTGCTGTACCCGCCGACTGGCGAGCCGGTGGTCCTCGCCATCTATTATCATGCCACGCGCGAGAGTTCGGCCGAGCAGAACGACGCCGTCGTCGCTGAGGCCACCCGCCTGGCTCTTGCTGCTCTGGGGCGTACATGACCGACGCCCCCATCATGATGAAGGACGGCATGGCGCGGCCTTCGGGCAAGGACATGCTGGGTTGGGTCGCGCGGGGCGAGGTCGGCATGGCGGTCGGCGTCATCGGCGTCATCCTGCTGCTGATCCTGCCGATCCCGGCCTTCCTGATGGATATGCTGCTGGCGATCTCGCTGATCTCCAGTGTGCTGATCCTGATGACCGCCCTGATGATGAAGAAGCCACTGGACTTCGCCATCTTCCCGACGGTGCTGCTGGTCTCGACCCTGTTCCGCCTCGGGCTGAACCTGGCCTCGACCCGGCTGGTTCTGACCAGCGGTCACGAGGGCGGGGACGCCGCCGGCCATGTGATCGAGGCGTTCGGCGCCCTGATGATGGGCGGCAGCTTCATCATCGGTATCATCGTCTTTGCCATCATTCTGGTGGTGAACTTTGTCGTCATCACCAAGGGCTCGACCCGCATCGCCGAGGTCTCGGCCCGCTTCACCCTCGACTCCATGCCGGGCAAGCAGATGGCCATCGATGCCGATCTGTCGTCGGGCCTGATCACCGAGGATCAGGCCAAGATCCGCCGCAAGGAACTGGAGCAGGAATCGACCTTCTTCGGCGCCATGGACGGTGCCTCGAAATTCGTGCGTGGCGACGCGGTCGCCGGCCTGATCATCGTCTTCATCAATGTGCTGGGTGGGATCCTGATCGGGACGTTGCAGCACGGCATGCCGATGGGCGAAGCGGCCACGGCCTACGTCCAACTGACCATCGGCGATGGTCTGGTCACCCAGGTGCCAGCCATCATCATCTCGATCGCCGCAGGCTTTCTGGTGTCCAAGGCCGGGGTCGAGGGGTCGGCTGACAAGGCCCTGGTCAGCCAGCTGGCCACCAACCCCATCAGCCTCGGCATGGTGGCGGCAGCCTCGGCCCTGATCGGTCTAATCCCGGGCATGCCTCTGCTGCCGTTCTTCGCGCTGGCGGCAGGTTCGGGCTTCATGGCCTGGCGGCTGGGCCGGGCACGTCTGAAACCGGCGCCGGTGGAAACTGCCGAGTCATCCAAGCCCCGTGAGGACGTTGAGGAGCCGATCTCGACCGCGCTCAATATCGATGAGGTCAAGATCGAGCTGGGCTATTCCCTGCTCGCCCTGATCAATGATCTGGAAGGGCGTCGCCTGACCGATCAGGTCCGCGCCCTGCGCCGGTCGCTGGCGCAGGAGTACGGCTTCGTCATGCCCTCGGTGCGCATCCTCGACAATATGCGCCTCGGCACCCAGGGCTATGCCATCCGCATCAAGGAGATGGAGGCCGGCAAGGGCGAGGTGCGTCTGGGGCAACTGCTGGCCATGGATCCGGCGGGCCGTCAGGTCGAACTGCCGGGCGAGCACACCAAGGAACCCGCCTTTGGCCTGCCGGCGACCTGGATCGACGAGTCCCTGCGCGAGGAGGCGACCTTCCGCGGCTATACGGTGGTGGATCCCTCGACCGTGCTGACCACCCACCTGACGGAAATCCTCAAGGAGAATATGGCCGAGCTGCTGTCCTATGCCGAGGTGCAGAAGCTGCTGAACGGTCTGGAGGGCGAGGAGAAGAAGCTGGTCGAGGATCTGATCCCCGGCTCGGTGACCGTCACCACCCTGCAGCGGGTGCTGCAGACCCTGCTCAAGGAAAAGGTCTCGATCCGCGATCTGGCCGCCATTCTGGAAGGTCTGGCGGAAGCCGCGCCGCATACCAGCTCGGTGACTACCCTGGTCGAGCATGTGCGGACCCGTCTGGCGCGTCAGCTGTGCTGGCAGCACAAGGCCGACGACGGGGCCCTGCCGATCGTGACCCTGTCACCCGAGTGGGAGCAGGCCTTTGCCGAGAGTCTGGTCGGTCAGGGCGAGGACAAGCAGCTGGCCATGGCGCCGTCACGGCTGCAGGACTTTATCCGCGCGGTGCGCGATGTGTTCGAGCGAGCCGCCATGTCGGGCGAGACGGCTGTGCTGCTGACCGGCCCGCAAGTCCGGCCCTATGTGCGCTCGATCATCGAACGCTTTCGCGGTCAGACCGTGGTGATGAGCCAGAATGAGATCCACCCTCGCGCGCGGCTGCGTACGCTGGGGCAGGTCTGACGCGGGATCAGTTGACCTCGGTCCAGCCTTCGGAGGACGCCTGGCGGGCGGCTTCGTTGGTCGGGCGGGCGACAAGACCGGACTGGGTGATCCAGACCTCATATTCCGCGCCATCGGCCATCGGCATATAGGCGCCGCCACCGTAAAGGGTGTCGACCGCATCGACATAGCGGCGATATTTGCGCGCCATGTCCCACGCATTGATCCGCCAGGGCAGGGCATCGGGCTGGTCGCCGCCGCTGAGGTCGTGGACGCTGCGGATGCCCTCGCGTTCCTGCTGAATCGACTGGTATCGGCCCGACAGACGATCGAGGCGGTACTGGGTGTCGAGGCCCAGAACCGTGGCCCAGGGCTTCCAGCGCAGGACCTGCGCCTCGATCCGCCATTGGTCACCATGCAGGGGGTAGACCGCTGTGGTCGGCGCATCAGTGCCGTTGGCGGCGGGCTGGATGACGGTCGTCTCGTAATACTGGGGGCCAAGCTGCTTGACCTGGATCGTGGCCACCGGTCGCTCATAGGTGAGGCGGGCATAGGTCTGGACGTTCATCCCGAGCAGCGCGGCAATCGCCGCCGCTGCAGCCAGACCGCCACCACCGATGGCCCCCAGACCGCCGCTCAGGAATTTGCCGCGGAAAAAAGCCCCCAGACCGCTTAGCAGAAAGATGACACCCGCCAACCCAACGATTGCCGGAATAATCCACCACCACCAGACCATGTCGCCCCCTTACGCGTTGCGTATCAACCCTATGCTAACCGTAAATCGCGGGAACGTCGAAGGTTTCACCCGAGACGCGACTGGACTTGGGCCGACCGGCGGTTAAACGTGGCCGGTGATGAGCTGGGAAATCCGCGAAAATCTGACGGCATTCAGCCGCTTCCTGCGAACGGCCAGCCTGGGCCGATCCCTGCTTGGGCTGCTGTCTCTGGCACTTGTGCTGCTACTGGCCGTCAATCTGGCCACCTTTGTCATGATCGGTCGTACGGCCGAGTTCAATGAAACCATCGATCGCAATGTTCGCGTACAGGTTGCGGCACGCGATGTGCTGACCCGGCTGGTCGATGCTGAAACCGGCCAGCGGGGATATCTGCTGACCGGGCGTCAACAGTTCCTGACCATTCACGACGAAGCTGTTCGCGAACTTCCGATGGTGATGCAGGAACTCGATGACCTGACCGCCAGCGACCCCGAGGTGCGCGAGCGGGTCGATCGTCTGAGAAACCTGGCGCGCGAACGTCTGGGTGTGATGGATGCAAGCATCACCCTGGCCCGCAGCGGTCGCGCCGGCGATGCCGTGCAGATCGTCCGCGACGGGCGGGGCAAGGAACTGATGGACGCCATGCGGCTCGAGATCGACGCGATCGATACGATCGAGAGCGAGCGGTTCGCGTCCCGTCGGCAACAGTCGGAATGGTCCGCGCGCGCGACGATCGGCGTCAACGCCATGGCGGGGGTGCTGATCCTGATGCTGGCGGGCATCATGGCCTGGATCGTGCTGCGTTACCTGCGTGAGATGCAGGCCGCCCACTACGAGCTGGACCGCATCAATGCCAATCTGGAAAATGAGGTGCGGGACCGCACCGGCGACCTGATCCGGGCCAACGAGGAGGTTCAACGCTTCGCCTATATCGTCAGCCATGACCTGCGCGCGCCACTGGTCAACGTCATGGGCTACACCTCCGAACTGGAACAGGCCGGCAGGGTCATCGACCGTCAGATGTCCAAGGTTGAGACCGAGGCTCCTGATTTGATGGAGAACGACGCCCTGGTCGCCGTGCGCGAGGATGTGCCCGAGGCGATCGGCTTCATCCGCGCCTCGACCGAGAAGATGGACCGGTTGATCAATGCCATCCTGAAACTGTCCCGGGACGGGCGACGCGTGCTGTTTTCAGAGCCAATCAATATGACGGCCATGGTTGGCAAGATTGCCGACAGTGTGAACCATCAAACGGAGGCCGCCGGGGCCGAGGTCGAGGTGGCCGAGTTGCCGGGTCTGACGGGTGATCGCCTGTCGCTGGAGCAGGTGTTCAGCAATATGATCGACAATGCCGTCAAATATCTGGACCCGAAGCGCCCGGGGCGAATCCGGGTGGAGGGTCAGGATCTGATCGACGGCATGGTAGAGTACCGGATCATCGACAACGGTCGTGGCATCTCGGACCGGGACCATGAGCGGATCTTTGAGCTGTTCCGCCGCTCGGGCAAACAGGACCAGCCGGGCGAGGGTCTGGGCCTGGCCTTTGTCCGGAACAGCATTCGCCGGATGGGCGGGGATATCGCTGTGGAGTCGAAACTGGGCGAAGGCTCGACATTCATCCTCAAATTTCCCAAACGCCTCTACGTCTCGGACAATGGAATCCCGTCATGACCACACCTGTCAAAATCGTGATGATCGAAGACGATCACGGCCATGCACGGCTGATCGAGAAGAACATCCGCCGGGCCAATATCTCCAACGAGATCGAGCATTTCGCCGACGGCACATCGGCGCTGGAGCATCTGTTCAGTGAGGAAGTTCTGACCAACGGTCCGCTGCTGATCCTTCTGGACCTGAACCTGCCGGATATGTCGGGCACCGATATCCTGGAGAAGATCAAGTCGGACGCCCGGCTGCGGCGTGCGCCTGTGGTGATCCTGACCACCACCGACGACAAGGCCGAGATCCAACGGTGCTATGATCTGGGCTGTAATGTCTACATCACCAAGCCGGTGGAGTATGAGTCCTTCTCCGAAGCCATCCGGCAACTGGGCCTTTTCCTTTCGGTCATTCAGGCCCCCGAAATCGATTGAGTGAGCGCTGTTTGGAACCGCTGACCACGCCCCTCAGACTGCTCTACATTGACGACGACCGCAGCCTGTCGCGGCTGGTCGAAAAGGAGCTTGGCCGTCAGGGCTTTGCAGTCACCTGCGCGGCCGACGGCGAGGCCGGTCTGGAGTGCCTGAAAGGCGGTCAGGTATTCGACGTCTGTGCGCTGGACCACTACATGCCCGAGCGCGACGGGCTGGATGTGCTGCCCGACATTCTCGCCCTGCCTGATCCGCCCCCCGTCGTCTACGTCACCGGCGCTCAGGAGGGCCGCATTGCGGTTGCCGCCCTGCGGGCCGGGGCGGCGGACTATGTGATCAAGGACGTGTCGGAGGACTTCACCTCCCTGCTGCGGTCGGCCATCGAGGACGCCCACAACCGGCGTCGCCTTCAGCGTGAAAACGAGACCGCCCAGGACGAGATCCGCATGGCCCGCGACCGGGCCGAGGCCATGCTGCGCGAGGTCAATCACCGGGTGGGCAACTCGCTGCAACTGGTGTCCAGCTTCATCTCGCTGCAGATGCGCCAGCTGGCCGACGGCTCGGCCCGGGATGCGCTGCGCGAGGCGCAGGCGCGCATCGAGGCGGTCGCCCACGTGCACCGCCGCCTCTACACCTCGGGCGATATGGCCCAGGTGGCTATGGATGAGTATCTGAGAAGCCTGATCGAGGAGCTGAGTGTGTCGCTGGGACGCGAGGACAATGCGCCCAATCTGACGCTGGATGCCGACCCCATGAACGTCGGCACGGATCAGGCGGTCTCGCTTGGCGTGATCGTGACCGAACTGGTCACCAACGCCGTCAAATATGCCTACGAACCCGGTCTGGGTGGCGAAATCCGCATCCACCTCAAGGCAGATGGAGACGGGCGCGCCCTGCTGACGGTTGAGGACGACGGGCCAGGGCTGGGGGATCAGTCCGCGGGACCGAAAGGCACGGGGCTCGGCTCCAAGATCGTGGCGGCCATGGCGGGGGGGTTACGCTCCCGCGTCAGCTTCGATGACGCGCACAAGGGCGTGCGCGCCCAGTTGGCTTTCGACCTCTAGGCCGGACCATGCTGCAGTTCGGAATTCCCAGACCCGACCATACCTATGCGCCGCGCCCCACGGCTTTCGGCATTCTGGTGCACGAGGGGCGGCTGGCCTGTGTGCGGATTGACCGGGGCGAGGGCAGCTATCTCGACCTGCCCGGTGGCGCGCGCGATGGCGATGAGTCCGAGCCCGAAGCGGTTGTGCGGGAGTTCCGCGAGGAAACCGGCCTTCGGGTGGCGGCGGACGTGTGCCTGACCGAAGCCGCCCAGTTCGTGGACAAGAGCGACGGACGCACGGTCAACAACACGGGCGGTTTCTGGACGCTGCGTTTACTGGACCCCACGCCGTCCGGTAAGATCGAGGACGACCACGAACTGGTCTGGCTGGACCTGGTGGAGGCCCTGGCCAGTCTGCGTCACGAGGCCCATGCCTGGGCGGTGGCGGTCTGGCTGAGGTCTCGCACATCCGCGTGATCCGGGGAACGACCTGCGCCTGAACCTGTTGAATTGTCATAGGGCGAACGACGGGTTCGCCTTCCTCCCAGGAGACGACAATGAACAAGGATCAAGTTGAAGGCCGTGCCAAGGAAGCCGTGGGCAACGTCAAGGACGCTGCAGGCGACGCGACCGGCAACCACAAACTGCAGGCCGAAGGCAAGGCCGATCAGGTCGAAGGCAAGGTCCAGAAGACCTTTGGCGACGTCAAGGAAGACGTGAAGAACTAGTCCGGATCAATCTGCCGGATTGAAGAGGCCACCGTCGCAGGACGGTGGCCTTTTTCAGTCGCGGCCGGACAGGTTGAGCCGCAGGCCGCTGTCGTCATCGCGGGTGCCGGAGGGGTCGCAGACCTCTTCCCAGACCACGCCGCCATCGGGACGCGCACGCGGGCGGGTGCTGCACCGGGCCTGTTCGCGCAGTTGGGGCGTCGAAGGACCTCGAACCTCGCGGGGCTGATCGCACTGGACGGCGAAGTTGGCATCAGCCTGCGCACGGGCGCAGGCTTCGAGCGCAGTCGTGGGGCGCAGCGCCTCGGGCAGACTGTCGCCCAGCTCGGCCACCAGCTGTTGCCGGACGCTGAACTGGCAGGACTCCAGCGGCGTGTCGCCACGGATCTGGGGGTGGCAGCGGGCACGTTCCCAGGCAAAGGGGTCGTCGCGGGCCCACTGGGGCAGGGCCGGGTCCTGAATCAGCAGTCCGAGGATGAGTGCACCGAACACTGGCGCCTCCTGTGGGTGGTCGTCGGCCTATCGCGCCAAGGAGCGCATGGCGCGCTCCAGCCCGTCCAGAGTCAAGGGGAACATCTGGTCCTCCATGACCTCGCGGATCAGGCCGACCGAGGGCGTGTAGGACCAATAACGTTCGGGCACCGGGTTCAGCCACGCCGAATTTGACCACTGCTGACGCAGGCGTTTCAGCCAGACCGCGCCGGCCTCCTCGTTCCAGTGCTCGACCGAGCCGCCGGGCATGGTGACCTCATAGGGGCTCATGGTCGCGTCGCCGACCACGACGGCGCGCCAGTCGCCCGGATAGCGATTCAGCACCTCCCACGTGGGGGTCCGGGCCTCATGCCGCCGGCGATTGTCCTTCCAGACGCCCTCGTAGAGGCAGTTGTGGAAGTAGAAGAATTCGAGGTGGCGGAACTCGGATTTGGCGGCCGAGAACAGCTCCTCGCACAGCTTGACGTGGCCATCCATCGATCCGCCGATGTCGAGGAACAGCAGGACCTTGATCGTATTGCGCCGCTCTGGCCGCATATGGATGTCCAGCCAGCCCTGCCGCGCCGTGCCGTCGATGGTGGCGTCCATGTCCAGCTCGTCGGGCGTGCCCTGGCGGGCGAACCGGCGCAGGCGGCGCAGGGCCACCTTGATGTTGCGGGTGCCCAGTTCGACCGAGTCGTCGAGGTTCTTGTACTCGCGCTTCTCCCAGACCTTGACCGCCCGTCCGTGCTGCGACTTGCCGCCGATGCGGACGCCCTCGGGGTTATAGCCGCCGTTGCCGAAGGGGCTGGTGCCGCCGGTGCCGATCCATTTCGATCCGCCCTGATGCCGGTCGTGCTGTTCCTCCAGCCGCTGCTTCAGCGTCTCCATCAGCTTTTCGAAGCCGCCGAGGGCCTCGATCTCGGCCTTCTGCTCGTCGGTCAGGTATTTTTCGTTCAGCAGCTTCAGCCAGTCCTCGGGCACGCCACCGATATCCGGCTCCTCGCCCGCGCCGACGGTCTCCAGCCCCTTGAACACCTTGCCGAACACCTGATCGAACCGGTCGTAGTGTTTCTCGTCCTTGATCAGGACGGCCCGCGACAGGTGGTAGAAGTCCTCGACACGGGTGCCCGCGGTCAGGACGCGCTTGTCCATGGCCTCCATCAGGAACAGCCATTCCTTGAGCGAGACCGGCACGCGGGCGTCCCGCAGGGCAGTGAAGAAGGGGAGGAGCATTGCCTAAACGCTAGGTGGCCAATCTCGGATCTGGAATAGACCCTATATAAACCAGAGCCGCATATACGAATACGTCGCTAATTGCTTCAGAGGGTGTCGGAAATACAGCTGACCCAATATAAACCCAACCATCTTTCACTGAAGTGAAAGTAATCTTCGTGGTCGCCACTCCATCGTTATCGATGTTCCATACGCCGGTGTATACATCGCTGCCGTTCCATTTGTCGATGATAACATAATCCAAATGTGCCCTAGTTGCCTTTGGATTCGATGCCTCAAAGTTTGACGCAATGCTCTCAAGTACTGTAGCGGCGGATGTGAATTCGTCAAATTCTTGGGCGGTAACTGTGAATGATATTCTCCCATGCAAATACATGCAGCTAGCTGCAGCCCTATTGTTTTGCGTTTCCTCGAAAAGAGCGATCCTGTCATATTCATCCGTTGAGAATACGCATTTCATCCCGCTGGGACCATGGGTCGCAAGCGGCTTTCCTTCAAGCGAGGACGCTATGAAGTAAGCGGATGCTCCACTCCTTTCGATCACGCTTTCAGCGTAGTTTTGGGCGTTCTGAGCTTCAGGTGCGGTGACGTCCTGCGCCGCAGCGAGGCTGGGCAGGGCCAGCAGAGACAGGCCGATCACAGCCGCGGACAGATGACGGAACATGGTAGAACCCTCGGTGGAACAGGCAGGCAGATGACCACGTGGACGCCCCGGCGTCCATGCCGGGGTCAGGCGGGTTTTCTCAGGATGTACTCGTCGTCCATCCAGCGGCCAACGGGGAATTGGTACTCGCCGGCCTTTTCGAAGCCGTAGGCGGCATACAATTTTTGCGCCTTCAGATTGCCGCTCCAGACACCGATCCACTGGGCCCCGGTGCCGTGTTCGGTCATCCAGCCCATGGCCACCTTGAGCAGGCGGGTGCCGAGGCCCAGCCCTTGCGCTTCCTTGAGGATGTACAGGCGCTTCAGCTCGGTCTCGCCGGGGCGGGCGTCGGGATGGGGCAGGGCGTTGGGGCCGGTGTTGGCAAAGCCCAGCAGATGGCCGTCGCGCTCGGCCACCCACCAGCCCATGGTCGGATCGGCCAGCCGGACCTGTGTGGCCTCGACGCTGAAGACCGCCTCCATGAACACCGCCAGGTCGTCCTTGGGATAGGGGATGCCGAAGCCGTCCATGAAGGTTTCGACGAAGGTCCGGCTGCCGGCGTCGGACAGGGCAGGGGCATCGGTCAGGCGGGCCGGGCGGATCAGGATGTCGCTCATGCGGCGCGCTTATCACGCTCTGGCGAGGCAGGCGACAAGCGGGGATTCGGGGCCTAGTCTGGCGACAATGAGCCTGCCGATCCTTACCCACCCCGACATGACCGGACACCAGCCCGGTGTCGGCCATCCCGAGCGGCCCGAGCGGCTGGCCGCGGTACTGGCTGCGCTGAAGGATGCCGGGCTGGACCGGAACCGCCGGGCGGCGACCGAGGCCTCGGTCGAGGACCTGGAGCGGCTGCACCCGGCGGCCTATGTCGCCAATATCCTGAAGGCCTCGCCGACGGCCGGCCGGGTGTCGCTGGACGCCGATACCCATCTGTCGCCCGGCAGTGTGCGCGCTGCACGTCTGGCGGCCGGAGCGGTGGTCGATGCTGTTCGCGCGGTCATGGCCGGGGAAATGGACCGGGCCTTTTGCGCGATCCGGCCGCCCGGTCACCATGCCGAGCCCAACCAGTCGATGGGGTTCTGCCTGTTCTCGAACGTCGCCGTTGCCGCCCGGGTGGCGCAGGCCGAGGGCGCGAAACGCGTCGCGGTGGTCGATTTCGATGTCCACCATGGCAATGGCACCCAGGCGGCGTTCGAGACTGACTCCAGCCTGTTCCTGGCCTCGATCCATCAGATGCCCCTGTATCCCGGCACCGGCGCGCCGTCCGAGACAGGGGTCGGCAACATCGTCAATGCGGCGGTTGAACCTCATGCAGCCCGCGAGGCCTGGCGGCGGACCTTTGCCGACAGACTGATGCCGTCGCTCGAAGCCTTCTCGCCCGACCTGATCCTGATCTCGGCCGGTTTCGATGCGCACCGCCGTGACCCATTGGCCCACCAGAGCCTTGAGGCCGAGGATTTCGCCTGGGCCACGCGTGCGGTGGTCGAGGTAGCGAGGCGGGTCTGTTCGGGCAAGGTTGTCAGTTCGCTGGAGGGGGGCTACGACCTCGAAGGTCTGGGGCGATCTGCTGTGGCCCATGTTCAGGCACTGGGGGAGGAATGAGGGACACGTCGACCGACAGTCTTGCTGTCGCCAGCCGCCCCGTTGCCATGCTTGACCCTGACCGCCTCAACGATCTGGCCGCGGACAGCACGCGCAAGGATGCCGAATCGGCCGCGCCCCTGCCGGGCACCAGCGGCGACATCGTGCTGGCCCGCCACGGCGAGCCGGCCCTGTCGCGCAAATGCCTGATCACCGCTCGCCAGTACCGCGACTGGTGGGGCAAGTATGAGCTGGGCGGACTGCTGGAAGGCCAGACGCCGCCGGCCGAACTTCTGCTGACGGCAGAGGGCGCGGCCCTGATCCTGTCGTCGACCCGCCAGCGGGCCATCGAGACGGCCGCCGCCATTTCGGGGGATCGTGAGGTCCTCAGCGATGCCCTGTTCATCGAAGCGCCCCTGCCGCCGCCGCCCTTTCCGGAGTGGTTCAAGCTGTCGCCTCGCTGGTGGGGGGTGGTGTCGCGCTTCTGGTGGCATGCATTCGATCACCATCAAGGGCAGGAGACCCGCCGCGAGGCCGAGGCCCGGGCCGATCGCGCTGCGCGCCTGCTGATCGAGAAAGCGGCCATGGGGGGCGATGTTCTGGTGCTGGCCCACGGCTATTTCAACCACATGGTCGGTCGCTGCCTGAAGGCGCATGGCTGGCGGCTGGCGCACAATCAGGGCTTCAAGTACTGGTCGCAGCGGCGCTTTGTGAAGCGCTGAGCCGCCCCCTGTCTTGCCTGTCCTGACCGGGCCTGTCAGAACCGCAGCCATGACCGCCGACGTTCCCAAAACCGATCCGGACCTGTCCTTCGAGGAGGCGCTCTCGCGACTGGAGAGCATCGTCTCGCGGCTGGAGTCCGGCCAGGCGCCGCTGGAAGAGTCGATCACCCTGTACGAGGAGGGGGCGCGGCTGAAGGCCCTGTGCGAGGAGCGGCTGAAGGCCGCCCAGCTGCGCGTCGAGCAGATCGTCGTCGGACCCGACGGCAAGGCAGCCCGGGCCGAGCCCGCCGGTTTCGACTGATGACCGGGCCCGTCGCCGAGCAGATCACCTTTGACGACTTCCTGAAGGTTGACGTTCGCGTGGGCCGGATCGTCACCGCCGAGCCCTTCCCCGAGGCGCGCAAGCCCGCCTTCAAACTGACCATAGATTTCGGCCCCGACATCGGGGTCAGGAAGTCCTCGGCCCAGATCACCCGGCATTACACCCTCGACCAGTTGGTGGGACGCAAGGTCGCCGCCGTCGTCAATTTCCCGCCGCGCCAGATCGGGCCGGTGATGTCCGAGGTCCTGACCCTGGGATTTCCTGATGCCGACGGCGAGGTCGTTCTGGTCGGCGTGGACCGCGAGGTCCCGGTCGGTGGGCGGTTGTTTTGATCCCGCTGGCCGCCAATTCTCCGGAACAGGCGGTGATCGACCGGATCGCCGAGGTTGCCGACCTGATCACCGTTGCGCTGGACGAACTTCTGCCCCGGGCGGACGGCCCCGAGTCCCGCCTGACCGAGGCCATGCGCTATGCCGCGCTGGGGCCGGGCAAGCGGCTGAGACCCTTCTTCGCCATTGAGGCCTCGCGTCTGTTTGACCTTGACGAGGGGCCGGTGCTGCGGGCGGCCTGTGCGCTGGAATGCGTGCACGCCTATTCGCTGATCCACGATGACCTGCCCTGTATGGACGACGACGACATGCGCCGGGGGCGGCCGACCCTGCACCGCGCCTATGACGAGGCGACGGCGGTTCTGGCGGGGGATGCGCTGCAGACGGCGGCGTTCGACATCCTGCTGGACCCCGATACCCACGACGACCCGGCGATCCGGTGCGAGCTGGCCCGACGTCTGTCCTATGCCTCGGGGGCCCGGGGCATGGCCGGCGGTCAGATGATCGACCTGATGGGAGTGCGCGACGACCTGGGCGGGGTGGCGCGGATGCAGCGGCTGAAGACCGGGGCGCTGATCACCCATGCCTTCGAGATCCCGCTGATCATCGGCGACATTCGCGACGAGCGGCGCGCAGCCCTGATCGCCTTCGCCCACGATCTGGGCCTCGCATACCAGATCGTTGATGACGTGCTGGATGCCGAGGGCGACGAGGCCCTGCTGGGCAAGGCGGCGGGCGGCAAGGATGCCCGGCTGGGCAAGACGAACTTCGTCACCCTGCTGGGTCTGGAGGCCGCCCGTGAGCGGGTCAGCCACTTGCGCGATCAGGCGCGCGGGCATCTGGATGTGTTCGGCGAGGACGCCGAACTGCTGAAGGCCTGCGTCGATGTGGTGCTGCAGCGGCGGTCCTGAACGGATCCTCTGCGGCAATCAGCCATTGCTCATGAATCCCTCACTGGTGTTCCGCGCCCCCCTCAATCATGTAGAGAAGATCGAGGGCGATCTTCGCGTCCGACACTGAGCCCGTTTCATGCCTGATACCCCCCTGCTCGACACTGTTAAGGTTCCCGCCGACTCGCGGGGCCTGACCACGCCCCAGCTGAAGCAGCTGGCCGATGAGCTGCGGGCCGAGGTGATCGATGCCGTGTCGGTGACGGGCGGGCACCTGGGCTCGGCGCTGGGCGTGGTCGAGCTGACGGTGGCGCTGCACCATGTGTTCGAGACGCCCCGGGACATCCTGATCTGGGACGTCGGGCATCAGTGCTATCCGCACAAGATCCTGACCGGACGGCGCGACCGCATCCGCACCCTGCGTCAGGGTGGGGGCCTGTCGGGCTTCACCAAGCGCTCGGAGAGCGACTACGATCCGTTCGGCGCGGCCCATGCCTCGACCTCGATCTCGGCGGCGCTCGGCTTTGCTGCCGCGCGCGACCGCAAGGGCGAGACCAACAAGGTCGTGGCCGTGATCGGCGACGGCTCGATGTCGGCGGGCATGGCCTATGAGGCGATGAACAATGCGGCCGAGACGACCGGCCAGCTGACGGTCATCCTGAACGACAACGACATGTCGATCGCGCCGCCCGTGGGCGGGATGAGCGCCTATCTGGCCAAGCTGGTGTCCGGCGGCGCCTATCAGAACATGCGGCGCTTCGGAAAGAAGATGGCCGAGCACCTGCCGCGCCCGTTCCGTGACGCGGCGCGCAAGGCCGAGGAATACACCCGGGGCATGGTCACGGGCGGGACCTTTTTCGAGGAGTTGGGCTTCTATTACGTCGGGCCGATCGACGGGCACGACATGGAGGCGCTGCTGCCGGTGCTGAAAAATGCGGCGGCCATTACCGACCGGCCGGTGCTGGTCCATGTGGTGACGCAAAAGGGCAAGGGCTATGCCCCGGCCGAGAGCAGCGCCGACAAGTATCACGGCGTGGCCAAGTTCGACGTCATCTCGGGCAAGCAGTCCAAGCCGGTCTCGAATGCGCCCAGCTATACCAAGGTGTTCGGCACCGAGCTGATCAAGCGGGCCGAGCGCGATCCCTCGATCGTGGCGGTGACGGCGGCCATGCCGTCGGGCACCGGGCTGGACCTGTTCGGTCAGGCCTTCCCCGAGCGGACGTTCGACGTCGGCATTGCCGAGCAGCACGCCGTGACCTTCTGCGCCGGGCTGGCGGCGGACGGGATGAAGCCGGTCTGCGCCATCTATTCGACCTTCCTGCAGCGCGGCTATGACCAGGTGGTGCACGATGTGGCCATCCAGTCGCTGCCGGTGCGCTTTGCCATGGACCGGGCGGGACTGGTGGGCGCTGACGGCTCGACCCACGCGGGCTCCTTCGACATCGGCTATATGGGCGCCTTGCCGGGCATGGTGCTGATGGCGGCGGCCGATGAGGCCGAACTGGCCGCCATGATCGCCACCAGCCTCGAGATCGACGACCGGCCGAGCGCCTTCCGCTATCCGCGCGGGGACGGCGTGGGGGTCGAGATCCCCGAACTGGCCGCGCCGCTGGAGATCGGCAAGGGCCGGATCGTGCGCGAGGGGACGACGGTCGCCATCCTGAGCCTCGGCACGCGCCTGCAGGAATCGCTCAAGGCCGCCGAGACCCTGGCCGCGCGTGGCGTGTCCACGACCGTGGCCGATGCCCGGTTCGCCAAGCCGCTGGATCAGGAGATGATCCTGCGTCTGGCCCGCGAGCACGAGGTGCTGATCACGGTCGAGGAGGGCGCCATGGGCGGCTTCGGCGGCTTTGTGCTGCAGATGCTGGCCGAGAAGGGGGCGCTGGACGGCGGGCTCAAGATCCGCACCCTGCACCTGCCCGACGTCTTCCAGGACCACGACAAGCCCGAGGTGCAATACGCCGCCGCCGGCCTGAACGCCGACCAGATCGCCGCCACCGCGCTGTCGGCGCTGGGGGTTGAGGGGCGCACCGGGGCGGCCCGGGCGTAAGGGACACCCCGTCTCAGATTTTCAAAGACCGGCCACGCCAAAGCCCCTCTCGCCCGTGGGGCAGAGGATATGGAGAGGTGGGCGGCGCATGGGCCGGGGGCCCGGAACCGTATGCGCCCTGCTTTCGCGTTACGGGCGCTGTGTAATTTTCGGCACCC
>CEPP01000728.1_pt1 | contig 24571 bp, 29 predicted proteins | sample 530521 | NCBI WGS metagenome assembly CEPP01 (sample SAMEA2620256, study PRJEB7988) | marine metagenome | biome: marine biome (ENVO:00000447); feature: surface water layer (ENVO:00002042); material: "saline water (ENVO:00002010), including plankton (ENVO:xxxxxxxx)" | depth 5 m | reverse complement strand
GAACAGGTCGAATAGGCGATGACCCGCTTGATGTCGTTCTGGGCCAGGCCGACGGTGGCCGCGAACAGGGCCGTGATCGCCCCCGTGATGGCGATCAGTATGGCCGCCGTCGGCGCATACTCATAGATCGGGCTGAGCAGGCAGACCATATAGACGCCGGCGGTGACCATGGTCGCCGCGTGGATCAGGGCCGACACCGGGGTCGGGCCTTCCATGGCGTCGGGCAGCCATGTGTGCAGGAAGAACTGGGCCGACTTGCCCATGGCGCCGATGAACAGCAACACCCCCGCCAGATCCAGCGCCGACCACTCATGGCCCAGGAAGCTCCAGCCGGTGCCGGCCCGGTCCGCGATCATCGGGAACAGCTCGGCGAACTGGATCGTGCCGAACATCCAGAAGATGGTGATGATGCCCAGGGCAAAGCCGAAGTCGCCCACCCGGTTGACCACAAAGGCCTTGATGGCAGCGGCCGATGCCGTGGGCTTCTTGTACCAGAAACCGATCAGCAGATAGGACGCCAGCCCCACCCCTTCCCAGCCGAAGAACAGCTGCATGAAGTCGGCGGCGGTCACCAGCGCCAGCATGGCGAAGGTGAACAGCGACAGATAGGCGAAGAACCGCGGCTTGTCGGGGTCCTCGGCCATATAGCCCCAGGAATAGAGGTGCACGAGCGACGACACCGTCGTCACCACGATCAGCATCACAGCCGACAGGGCATCGATGCGGATCGACCAGACCGACTGGAAGTCCCCGACGTTGATGAAGGGCAGAAGCTCGATGGTGAAAGCGTCCATCCCGCCCCAGGTGTGGCGGGCAAAGACCGTCCAGGCCACGGCACAGGCAAAGAACAGCAGGCCGGTGGTGACGCTCTGGGACGCAAGGTTGCCAATCCGGCGTCCGGTCAGACCCGCGATCGCCGCACCCAGCAGCGGGGCGAAAATCCCCAGAGTGATCAGGGTTTCGAAGCTCACGTCGATCAGCCCTTCATCACGGAAGCGTCGTCCACGGCGATGTCGCCGCGGTTACGGAAGAAGGTCACCAGAATGGCCAGACCCACCGCCGCCTCGGCGGCCGCCACGGTCAGCACGAACATGGCCATGATCTGCCCCGCCACATCGTTCAGATGGGTCGAGAAGGCGACGAAATTGATGTTCACGGCCAGCAGGATCAGCTCGACCGACATCAGGATGATGATGACGTTCTTACGGTTCACGAAGATGCCGAACACCCCGATGGTGAACAGCATGGCCCCCACGGCGAGGTAGTGGGACAGGGTGATGTCCATCAGGAAAGCTCCTCGGAGGAAACGCCCTGGCCGGTCGGGATCGACTTGATCTCCATGGCCTTGCCCGCGTCGCGGCCGACCTGCGTCGCGATATTCTGGCGCTTGATGCCCGGCTTGTGGCGCAGGGTCAGGGTGATGGCCCCGATCATGGCCACCAGCAGGACGATCCCGGCCGCCTGGAAGAAGTAGACATAGTCGGTGTAGAGCACCCGACCGATTGCCTCGATGTTGGTGCGGTCCGCCGTGGCCACCACGGGCGCGGTAGCGTCTGCGGCCACCCCGCCCTGAACGACCGCCAGGGTGATCATGATCATCTCGGCCAGCAGCACGCCCGCCACAATGGCCGCCAGCGGCAGATAGCGCGCATAGCCTTCACGCAGTCGCACGAAATCGACGTCCAGCATCATGACGACGAACAGGAACAGCACGGCGACGGCGCCGACGTAGACCACGACCAGCAGCATGGCGAGGAATTCGGCGCCCATCAGCACGAACAGGCCGGCTGCCGAGAAGAAGGCCAGGATCAGCCACAGCACCGAGTGCACGGGGTTGCGGGCCGTGACGACCAGCAGGGCCGCGACCACGGTGACGGTGGCCATCAGGTAGAAGGCGATCGATGCAATCACTCGACGGCTCCGGCTGAAACAAAAGCGGTGTGGGGGACCGAGTCGCCCCCTTCGGACGCGCGGCGCCCTTCTAGACCTGTGGGTCCGGAATTGCCAAGGCCGCAGGCCGGTCGGGTCAAGCTATGAGGGGACAGGGTGCTCATCACCGGTACGGCGCGTCCATTTCGAGGTTGCGGGCGATCTGGCGCTCCCAGCGGTCGCCGTTGTCCAGCAGCCGCGCCTTGTCGAAATACAGTTCCTCACGGCTCTCGGTCGCGAACTCGCTGTTCGGGCCTTCGACGATGGCGTCGACCGGACAGGCTTCCTGGCACAGGCCGCAATAGATGCATTTGACCATGTCGATGTCATAGCGGGTCGTACGGCGGCTGCCGTCGGCGCGGGGCTCGGACTCGATGGTGATGGCCTGGGCCGGACAGATGGCCTCGCACAGCTTGCAGGCGATGCACCGCTCTTCGCCATTGGGATAGCGGCGCAGCGCATGCTCGCCCCGGAAGCGCGGCGACTGCGGATTCCGCTCGAACGGATAGTTCACCGTCATCTTGGGCTTCAGCAGATAGCCGAAGGTCAGGAAGAAGGCGCCCACGGCGTCAACCAGCAGGGCCCCCTTCACGGTCTGTTTGATACGGGAAATCATGTCAAAGCGATCTTTGTTTGCAGGGGCTCAGCGGCGGTTCTTGCAGTCACGGTCCCAGCGGGGATCATCCCGATCCAGTCGCTGGCAATGAAGTATCCGGTCGGTCTCAGCCTGATCCCGGCGCTCGCGGCGCTCCAGCCGCTCGGCCGGGCTGCCGGGGACGGCAACCTCGTCCAGATGGCCCGGAAAGGTGCAGCCACCCGTCCCAAGTCCGAGACCGGCCAGCATGATCAAGCAGGTCAGGAAAGCGGCTCGGTTCATATCAGCCCCGCCTCCAAGGCGACGCGCCAGCCCGCCACAAAAACGACGGCCACCAGCGAGGTCGGCAGGAAGATCTTCCAGCCCAGCCGCATCAGCTGGTCGTAGCGATAGCGCGGCACGAAGGCCTTCACCATGGCGAACATGAAGAACCAGAAGACGATCTTCACGCTGAAGACCAGCAGATAGAACAGGTTCGCGGCCCATTGCGGCCAGTCCGGCAGGCCGATCAGGGCCACGTCAAAGCCCGGGTTCCAGCCGCCGAAGAACAGCAGGCTGATCATGGCGCACATGAAGACGATGTTGACGTACTCGCCCATCATGAACAGCAGATACGGCGTCGAGCTGTATTCCACCTGATAGCCGGCGACGAGCTCGGACTCGGCCTCGGGCAGGTCGAAGGGCGGCCGGTTGGTCTCGGCCAGGGCCGAGATGAAGAAGATGATGGCCATCGGGAACATGATCAGCACGGTTGGCCAGGTCCCGGCCCCGCCCCCAAAGGCGAACCAGTTCCAGATCCAGCCGTCCTGCTGCGTCACGATCGACGTCAGGTTCATGGTCCCGGACAGCAGGATGACATTGATGATCACCAGACCGATGGAGACCTCATAGGACACCATCTGCGCCGCCGAGCGCAGGGCGCCGAGGAAGGGGTATTTCGAGTTGGAGGCCCAGCCTCCCATGATGATGCCGTACACGCCCAGCGACGACACCGCGAAGATGTAGAGGATGCCGACGTTCAGGTCCGACATCACCCAGCCGGGTGCGAACGGAATAACGGCCCAGGCCATGAAGGCCAGGATCACGGTGATGATCGGCGCCAGCAGGAAGACCGTCTTGTCGGCCCCGGCCGGCACGACGATTTCCTTCAGCACGAACTTCAGCATGTCGGCGAACGACTGCAGCAAGCCGAACGGGCCCACGACGTTCGGGCCCTTGCGCATCTGCACGCCCGCCCAGATCTTGCGATCCGCCAGCAGCAGGAAGGCGACGGCCAGCAGCACGCCGACGCTGATCAGCAGCGCCGCGCCGGTCGAGGCCAGCGTCCAGCCGAGGGGCGAGTTCCAGAAACCGTTGTCCATGGCTTACTCCGCCGCCATCGCGACCGGGGCGATCCGCTGGGCGGACAGCTCGGCCATGGTCGCGCTGGCCCGCGCGATCGGGTTGGAAAGATAGGGGTCGCGGATCGGGCTGGCGAAGGCGACATCGCCCAGATCGCCTTTGGCCCCCAGCGTCGAGGGATCAAAAGCCGCAGCGGGCGCCAGATAGTCGATGCGCCCGAACGTCGGGTGGTCGGCCATCAGCTTCCCGCGCAGCTGATCCAGCGTATCATACGGCAGGGTGTGGCCGACCCGCTCGGACAGGGCGCGCAGGATGGCCCAGTCTTCCTTGGCCTGTCCCTTGGGGAAGACGACCCGTTCGGCCATCTGCACCCGGCCCTCGGTGTTCACATACAGGCCGGACTTCTCCGTATAGGCCGCGCCCGGCAGGATGACGTCGGCGCCGTGCGCGCCCCGGTCCCCGTGGCTGCCCAGATAGACGGTGAAGGCCCCCGAGGCCGAGGCGTCGATCTCGTCGGCGCCCAGCAGGAACAGCACGTCCAGCTGACCCTTCTTGACCATGTCGGTGGCCGACAGACCGCCCTCGCCCGGCACAAAGCCCATGTCGAGCCCGCCCACGCGGCTGGCCGCCGTGTGCAGGACGTTGAAGCCGTTCCACCCGTCGGCAATGACGCCGTACTTCTTGGCCAGGGCCCCCAGCGCGTTCAGCACCGCCGGTCCCGTCTCGCCCGCCAGCGCGCCCGCGCCGACGATGATGGCCGGACGCTCGGCCCTGGACAGCATGTCGGTGGCCCCCTTGGGCAGCTTCGACAGGGTCTTCGATCCCGCGCCCAACCAGTTGTAATCATAGCTGAGATCGACCTGTTCGCCGATCAGGGCGACCTCGGCCTGCCCGCTCAGCCAGATCTTGCGCAGGCGGGTGTTCAGCAGCGGCGCCTCGACGCGCGGGTCGGCCCCCACGACCAACACGGCGTCCGCCGCCTCGATCCCGGCCAGACCCGAGTTGAACAGCCAGCCTTCGCGGGCCTCGCCGCCCAGCGGCGATCCGTCCTGGCGGCAATCCGTGTGGGCCGAGCCCAGCGCGCGGAACAGGTCCAGCGCCGCCTTCATCGACTCGGCATCCTGCAGATCGCCGGCGACCACGCCAATCCGGTCCGCAGAAGCTGCCTTCAGCCTGTCGGCGACGACGCCCAGCGCCTCATCCCAGCTGGCGGCGCGCAGCTTGCCGTTCTCGCGCACAAACGGCCGGTCCAGCCGGCGCGTGGTCAGTCCGTCGACGACATAGCGGCTCTTGTCGGACAGCCATTCCTCATTGATGCCCTCATGCACGCGCGGCAGCACCCGCATGACCTCGGACCCGCGCGCGTCGGCGCGGATGTTCGAGCCCAGGGCGTCCATGACGTCGATGGTCTCGGTCTTCTTCAGTTCCCACGGGCGATAGTGGAAGGCCCACGGCCGGTGCGTCAGGGCGCCGACCGGGCACAGGTCGTTGACATTGCCCGACAGCTCCGAGTTCACCGAGCTTTCCAGATAGGTGGTGATCTCGGCGCTTTCGCCGCGCGAGATCATGCCGATGTCCGGGACGCCCGCCACCTCGGTGATGAAGCGCACACAGCGCGTGCACTGGATGCAGCGCGTCATATAGGTCTTGATGGTCGGACCCATGTGCTTTTCTTCGACCGCGCGCTTGTTCTCGGCATAGCGGGAGCCGTCGCGGCCATAGCCCATGGCCTGATCCTGCAGGTCGCACTCGCCACCCTGGTCACAGATCGGGCAGTCCAGCGGGTGGTTGATGAGCAGGAACTCCATCACCCCTTCGCGGGCCTTCCTGACCATCGGCGTGTCGGTGAAGATCTCCTGCCCGTCGGCAGCCGGCAGGGCGCACGACGCCTGCGGCTTCGGCGGTCCGGGCTTCACCTCGACCAGGCACATGCGACAGTTGCCGGCGATCGACAGCCGCTCGTGATAGCAGAAGCGCGGAATCTCTTCCCCGGCGCGCTCCGCCACCTGCAGCACGGTCATGCCGGGCTCGAATTCGACGTCTACGCCGTTGACCTTGGCGACGGGCATCAGCGGGCCTCTTCTTCAGTCGTGACGGCCTCGACGGTCGTCGTCCTCGTTCCATCGGGCAGGCTCTGGCTGACCGTCAGGGTCGAGCCGTCCAGCGAATAGGTGACCACCGGATCACCCGACTGATCCATCCAGCGGTTTTCACCGGCGACCGGGCGGTCCAGCGGACGCCACAGCACCCGGTCGCCCTCAACCCGGCACTCGGCCGTCAACTGCCCACCATCGACCGGCGCGCGCCAACCCACGGTGATCAGGCCGCCAGCCCGGTCCAGCACCGTAACATCGGCGCCCGGCTGACCATAGACCGCACCCACCCCTGCCCGGCAAACATCCGCCACCATGGCCTCGCTCAGCGTCACCGGCGTGGCCGAGGGGCCGGCTGCGGCCTGCGACGCGGCAGGCGCCACAGCAGCCGGCGCATCCGCAGGCTCGCTCGCGGGCTCACCGCAGGCGGTGAGGGCGAACGCTCCGATCAACAGGGTAACGACTGCGCGCATCCCCTACTCCGCCGCGATCGCATGGCCGGCGAAATTCGCGCGGCGGCTGCGGTATTGCGAGATGCGGTCCTCGATCTCGTGGCGGAAATGGCGGATCAGGCCCTGGACAGGCCAGGCGGCAGCATCGCCGAGCGCGCAGATGGTGTGTCCCTCGACCTGTTTGCTGACGTCGAGCAGCAGGTCGATCTCGGTCGGGTCGGCCTCACCGACGGCCATGCGCTCAAGCACCCGCCACATCCAGCCCGTGCCTTCGCGACACGGCGTGCACTGGCCGCAGCTTTCGTGCTTGTAGAAATAGGCGATGCGGGCGATCGCCTTCACCAGATCGGTCGACTGGTCCATAACGATCACCGCCGCCGTGCCGAGGCCCGACTTCATGTCGCGCAGGCTGTCGAAATCCATCAGCGCGGACTCAGACATCTCGCGCGTGATCATCGGCACCGACGATCCGCCCGGGATGATGGCCTTCAGATTGTCCCAGCCGCCGCGCACGCCGCCGCAATGGTCTTCCAGCAGCTGACGCAGCGGGATCGACATCGCCTCCTCGACATTGCACGGGCGGTTCACATGGCCCGAGATCGACATGATCTTGGTGCCGGTGTTGTTCGGCCGGCCAAAGCCCGCGAACCACTCGGCCCCCCGGCGCAGGATCGTCCCCACCACCGCGATCGATTCCACATTGTTGACCGTGGTCGGGCAGCCATACAGGCCCGCGCCCGCCGGGAACGGCGGCTTCAGCCGCGGCTGGCCCTTCTTGCCCTCCAGCGACTCCAGCAGGGCGGTCTCCTCGCCGCAAATATAGGCGCCGGCGCCGTGGTGGATGTAGACATCAAAGTCCCAGCCGTGGATGTTGTTCTTGCCGATCAGCTTCGCGTCATAGGCCTGCTTGACGGCGGCCTCCATGCGCTCGCGTTCCAGCACATATTCGCCGCGCAGATAGATGTAGCAGGCGTGGGCCTGCATGGCGAAGCTGGCGATCAGGCACCCTTCGATCAGCAGGTGCGGATCATGGCGCATGATCTCCCGGTCCTTGCAGGTCCCGGGCTCCGACTCATCCGCATTGACGACCAGATAGTGCGGCCGGTCCTTCACCTCTTTCGGCATGAAGGACCACTTCAGACCGGTCGGAAAGCCCGCGCCGCCCCGGCCGCGCAGGCCCGAATTCTTGACGTTGGTGATCACCCAGTCGCGGCCAAGGTCCAGCATGTCCTTGGTGGCATTCCAGCAGCCACGGCTCTTCGCCCCGTCCAGCGTCCAGTCGTGGAGGCCGTACAGGTTGGTGAAGATGCGGTCTTTGTCTTGAAGAATACCGACCATCAGGAGGACGTCTCGCGGTTCAGGGTCTGCATACGGTGCCGGTGATGCCGGGTGCGCATGAAGACGGCGGTGATCACCAGCACCCAGCCGAAGGCCAGCATGCCATAGCCGACGACGATCGCGCCCTCGGTCAGGCCAAACATCTCGCGCGAAGCCACGACCACGAACACGGCGGCCAGCAGGATCAGCGCCAGACCTGTCGTGCGCACCGGCATGGCTACGCCCCGCGACTCCTTGCGATAGGCGGCCCGCCCGGCTTCCGTTTCCAGATCAGGGGCCTGGGTCATGCCGGCGCCTTCTCCTGCTCGGAGTTGGGGAGCTTCTTGATGGGTTTGGCGGCCGAGCCGTCATACAGCTTGGGATCGGTCAGGGTCAGCGCCCCGCCCTCGGGCTCGGAGCTGGTGCGGCCCACGCGGCTGCCCGGCTTGGGCGTCTTGCCGGCGGCAAAATCATCGATGATCTGCGTCATGCTGTCGGCGGTCAGGTCCTCGAAATAGTAGTCGTTGATCTGGGCCATCGGCGCATTGGCGCAGGCGCCCAGGCACTCGACCTCCTGCCAGGTGAAGCGTCCGTCGGCGGACAGCTTGTCCTTGGGCCCGATCTTGCTCTTGCAGACGGCCATAAGGTCACCGGCCCCGCGCAGCATGCAGGGCGTGGTGCCGCACACCTGGATCAGGGCGCTGGTGCCGACCGGTTCCAGCATGAACATGGTGTAGAAGGTCGCGACCTCCAGCACCCGGATGGTCGGCATGTCGAGCAGTTCGGCGATGGCACGGATGGCGGGCTCGGACACCCAGCCTTCCTGCTTCTGGACCAGCCACAGGATCGGGATGACCGCCGACTGTTTCCGGTCGGCCGGATATTTGGCGATCCACCAGTCGCACTTGGCCTTCGTCGCCTTCGAGAAGGCGAACAAGGCGGGCTGTTCCTTGGCGAGACGACGAACGCTCATCAGACTTCCATTTCCGTGGCGACGACACCGTCACCCAGCATTTTCTTTCGCACCGTCAGAACCTTGTGCTGACTGTTTCGAGTCAACAGGAAGTTGTGGTGCCAGGTCTCACCGCTCGAGTCGGTGACGGAATAGCTGACCACCTGCCAGCCCTGCCGAACCAGATCGCTCAGGGGGGTATGGCTCATCGCACGCGCCCCATCCAGCGCCCGACGCGCGCTTTCCACACATCCCGTCCGGCATCGCGCAGCGCACGCGTCAGCAGGGAGAAGGGCGGCAGGAACCGCATGACCAGCTGGCCCAGCATGATGGCGCCGCTCATCCACACCACAGAGCGCAGATTGGCCTCCAGAAATCCCCTGCCCTCTTCCAGATAGCCCAGCCGGTAAGCGCCGCGCACCAGGGTGATGCCCGCCACCGCAGGGGTCGCAACCACGGCCGAGGCCATCGCAAACGTCAGACCGCCTATGATCGCCCGGCGGCGCGGCGAAAAGGCCAGCTGCACCGCGACGCCCAGCGTCAGCAGCGCCGCGAACCAGATCGCCTGCGTCGTCGTGAAGACCGGCTGGACGGCAAAGGCCTGCATCAGCGATCCACCTCGCCGAACACGATGTCGAGCGAGCCAAGGATGGCCGAAACGTCCGCCAGCATGTGACCACGGTTCATCCAGTCCATGGCCTGCAGGTGACGGAAGCCGGGGGCCGAGATCTTGACGCGGTACGGCTTGTTGGTGCCGTCGGAGACCAGGTAGATGCCGAACTCGCCCTTGGGCGCCTCGACCGCCGCATAGACCTCACCCTCGGGGGTGTGGAAGCCTTCAGTGTAGAGTTTGAAGTGGTGGATCAGCGCTTCCATCGAGCGCTTCATCTCGCCCCGGCGCGGCGGCACGATCTTGTGGTCCTCGACCATGACCGGCTCACCCGGACAGTTGCGCAGCCGGTGGATGCACTGCTCCATCAGCCGCACCGACTGGCGCATCTCTTCCATGCGGCACAGATACCGGTCCCAGCAGTCGCCGTTCTTGCCGACCGGCACGTCGAACTCCAGCTCGGCGTAGCATTCGTACGGCTGCGACTTGCGCAGGTCCCAGGCGATGTCCGACCCGCGCAGCATGACGCCGGTGAAGCCCCACTCCAGCGCCTGCGCCTTGGTCACGACGCCGATGTCGACGTTGCGCTGCTTGAAGATGCGGTTCTCGGTGACGAGCGAGTCGATGTCCTTCAGCGCCCGCGGGAACTCCTTGCACCAGCGGTCGATGTCGTCGATCAGCTGGGGCGTCAGGTCCTGGTGGACGCCGCCCGGACGGAAATAGTTGGCATGCATGCGCGAGCCGCTGGCCCGCTCATAGAAGACCATCAGCTTTTCGCGCTCTTCAAAGCCCCACAGTGGTGGGGTCAGGGCGCCGACGTCCATGGCCTGGGTCGTCACGTTCAGCAGGTGCGACAGGACGCGGCCGATCTCGGAATACAGCACCCGGATCAGCTGGGCCCGATACGGCACATCCAGCATCAGCAGTTTTTCGATGGCCAGGCAGAAGGCGTGCTCCTGGTTCATCGGCGCGACGTAATCCAGCCGGTCCAGATAGGGCACGTTCTGAAGATAGGTCCGCGCTTCCATCAGCTTTTCGGTGCCGCGGTGCAGCAGGCCGATGTGCGGATCGACCCGCGTCACCAGTTCGCCGTCCAGCTCCAGCACCAGACGCAGCACGCCGTGCGCGGCCGGGTGCTGGGGGCCGAAATTGATCGTGAATTTGCGCTCGTCCATCTCGCGCGCATGGGCCGTACGGCCATCATGCTCGACGGGCATGTCGTCAAAGACAGTCGTGCCGACCGTCGCGGGCGCCGTGGTTCTCAGGTCGTCAGCCATCCGACATATCCTCGTCGCGGGTCACGGTCTTGCGGGTCAGGGCCACCAGCCAGCCCAGCGCCAGGGTCAGGACGCCCATGCCTGACACGGCCGCCGTTGAAATCTCCCAGTCGCCGGTCAGGACGGCAATCGCCAGCGGCGTCGACAGCAGCACCGCCGAAGCCCCCAGCAGGGCGCTTTGCAGCTCACCCGCCGACAAACGGCGGATACCGGCTCCGACCGCCAGGCACACCACCGCGATCATGATCGACACGCCCAGCGCCTGCAGCTGGCCCTGCGGGATCTCCGGCGCACGCGTGAACCAGCCGGTCAGCCGGGCGCCCAGCGTGAACAGGAAAGCGGTCGAAAACGTCACCAGAAAGAAGGATGAAGCTGACCGGATGGCGGTGCGGGTCATGAGAGTCATGCCTTGTCCCCGGCCACTGCCTTCTCGTCGCCCGGCAGGACCGGCGCCGGATAATCGGCCCCTTCCCACGGTGACAGGAAGTCAAAGTTGCGGAACTCCTGGTTCAGCTTGACGGGCTCATAGACCACCCGCTTCTCGGCCTCGTCATAGCGGACCTCGACATAGCCCGTCATGGGGAAGTCTTTGCGCAGCGGGTGCCCCTGAAACCCATAGTCCGTCAGGATGCGGCGCAGGTCCGGGTGGCCCGAGAACAGAATGCCGTACATGTCGAACGCCTCGCGCTCGAACCAGTCGGCGCAGGGGAAGACCGACGTGACGCTGGGCACGGGCGTGGTCTCGTCCGTGGCGACCTTGAGGCGGATGCGCGCGTTCCGGGTCATCGACAGCAGGTGATAGACCACCTCGAACCGCGCCTCGCGGTCCGGATAGTCCACGCCGCACAGGTCGATCAGTTGCTGAAAGCCGAAACGGTCGCGCAGGACTGCCAGCGTCTCGACGATCCCGTCCCGGTCTGCGACCAGGTTCAGCTCGCCGTGCGCGACCCAGGCCTCGACGCCCAGCTCGGCGACCATTTCGGTGCCCAGCGGGGTCAGCGCCGTCTCAATGGCGGTCAGGGCTTCCAGAGCGCTCATCGGTCGATGGTCCCCGTGCGACGGATCTTCTTCTGCAGCTGCAGCAGGCCGTAGAGCAGCGCCTCCGCCGTCGGCGGGCACCCCGGCACGTAAACGTCCACCGGCACGATCCGGTCACAACCGCGTACAACACTGTAACTATAGTGATAATACCCGCCGCCGTTGGCGCAGCTGCCCATCGACAGGACATAGCGCGGGTCAGGCATCTGGTCGTAGACCTTGCGCAACGCCGGGGCCATCTTGTTGGTCAGTGTGCCAGCCACGATCATCAGGTCCGATTGACGCGGGCTGGCGCGCGGGGCCATGCCGAAGCGCTCCATGTCGAAGCGCGGCATCGAGGCCTGCATCATCTCCACGGCGCAGCAGGCCAGGCCGAAGGTCATCCACATCAGCGAGCCGGTGCGCGCCCAGGTGATGACGTCATCCAGCGAGGCGGTCATGAACCCCTCCTTGCCGACCTCGGTGTTCACGGCCTCAAAGAATTTGTCGTGGATCTTGGGGTCATAGCCCTGAACCGTCGATCGGGCGCCCTGGCCAAACGCGGTGCTGGCGGGACGGCCGTCCGGGGTGACGATCACTCCCATTCCAGGGCTCCTCGTTTCCACTCGTAGATAAAGCCGACGGTCAGCACGCCCAGGAACACCATCATCGACCAGAAGGCGAAGACCATTCCGCCCGTCGACAGATCGAACATCGACACCGCCCACGGGAACAGGAAGGCGACCTCGAGGTCGAAAATGATGAACAGGATCGACACCAGATAGAAGCGCACGTCGAACTTCATGCGTGCATCGTCGAAGGCGTTGAACCCGCACTCATAGGCGGAAAGCTTCTCGGAGTCCGGATTGGACGGGGCAAGCGCCCAGGCTCCGACCATGAACAGGATGCCGATCACCGCCCCGATCGCGAGGAAAATCACGACCGGCAGATATTCGAGCAGGAATGCATTCATCAGATGAGGCCTCGCGCACCGGGGAGACGGCGGATTCGGCGCTTTCTAGACCCAAGCCGTCCCGGGTTCAAACCCATGCGGCAAAAGGTTTTTCTTGAGAACGGTTCGCAGTTCACACTGGGGAATCGACAGGGTTCCCGGCCTTTGCCAAGGTCTCCGCTCAAGGTTGGGGCATAGCTGAGGGAATCTCGCACATGGGTATCGGCAACTGGTTGCTGAACGGGGTGGAAAAGGCAGGCAATCGCCTGCCCGACCCCGTCTTCATTTTCGTCTGGCTCATCCTGGGGCTGATGGGCTTCAGCGTCTTCGCCTCGGCCCAGGGCTGGCAGGCGCTGAATCCGATCACAGGCGATGTGATCGCGGCACAGAGTCTGTTCTCCGGAGAGAATCTTCGTCGCCTGTTCGAAGACATGCCGAAGACCCTGACCGGCTTTGCCCCGTTGGGGTATGTGCTCGTGGTCATGCTGGGCGCGGGCGTGGCCGAGCGGACCGGCCTGTTCTCGTCGGCGATGAAGGCCGGCGTGTCCAAAGCTCCCCGGGCATTGCTGACGCCGATCGTGATCTTCGTGGCGATCGTCGCCAACCACGCGGCCGATGCGGCCTATGTGGTCCTGATCCCGCTGGCGGCGGCCATTTATGCCGCTGCCGGGCGTCACCCGATCGCCGGGATCGCGGCGGGCTTTGCCGGGGTGTCCGGCGGTTTCTCGGCCAACATCTTCCCCGGTCAGCTGGATGCGCTGCTGCTGGGCCTGACCGAGCCGGCGGCGCAGCTGGTCGATCCGTCCTTCTCGATCAACATCGCCGGCAACTGGTGGTTCATCGCGGGCATGACCCTGCTGTTCGTGCCGGTCGGCTGGTGGGTGACCGACAAGATCGTCGAGCCGCGCCTCGGTACCTGGACCCCGATTGCCGGTGCGCCCATCGAGGACGCCGAAAAGCCGCTTGAGAGCCGTGAGCGTGCGGGCCTCGTCTGGGCCGGCCTTGCGGCCCTGCTGGTCATCGGCCTGTTCGCCTGGCTGGTCCTGTCGCCCTCGGCGCCCCTCATCGATCCCGAAGGCGAAACCCAGGCCGCGCGGCTTCAGCCCTTCTACCATTCGCTGGTCGCGGCCTTCTTCCTGATGTTCCTGCTGACGGGTACGGCCTACGGGATCGCGGCCAAGACCATCAGGAGCCATCGTGACATCGTCCGCATGACCTCACAGGCCATGGCCGACATGGGCCCCTATATCGTGCTGGCCTTTGTCGCCGCCCACTTTGTCGCCCTGTTCAACTGGTCGGGCCTCGGCCCCATCATGGCCGTGGCGGGCGCCGAGCAGATCCGGCTGCTGTCGGGCATCGAGGCAGGCTCCACCGAGCCGATCGGGGCAATGCAGTTGTTCATCCTGCTGGTGTCGATCGTGGTAGTGGCCGCACTCGTCAACATTTTCGTCGGCTCGGCCTCGGCCAAGTGGGCCTTCCTCGCGCCCATTCTGGTGCCGATGCTGATGCTCGTCGGTGTCAGCCCCTATATGACCACCGCCGCCTACCGGATGGGCGATTCGACCACCAACATCATCACGCCGCTGATGGTCTACTTCCCGCTGATTCTGACCTTCGCCCAGCGATGGGTGAAGGAGTTCGGTCTCGGCAGCCTGATGGCTGTCATGTTGCCCTATTCGATCGCCTTCTCGGTGACAGGGGCGATTCTGACGGGACTGTGGGCGGCCTTCCAGATTCCCTTGGGGCCCGGCGAAAGCGTGCGGTACCAGCCGCCGCCGCCAATCGAGGCCGCACAGCCCGAGGCCCTGACCGGTCCGTCCGCTCCGGCAGAGGCAGCGGCGACATCGGAACCTCCGGTCCAGAGCGTTCCTGCGGGTTGATGAAAAAAATGGGGCCTCGACCCGCTTGACGTCGGTCGAGGCCCCGCCTAAACGACGCCCTCCTTCGGGCGGCGACGCCTGAACGGGAAACGCGGGTGTAGCTCAGTTGGTTAGAGTGCCGGCCTGTCACGCCGGAGGTCGCGGGTTCGAGCCCCGTCACTCGCGCCACTTTTTCCTCAGCAAAATCAGGAATAAGTGGCGCGCCCGCCTTTTTGGGCGAGAGGCCATTCCAACTCGCTCCTGATCCCCATTCCAACTTTTGTCGCCCGGATGTTCCGGAATCGGTAGCTCTGCGGTCTCAGAGATCGTTCGCCGGCGTCGTCGGCCGGGGGTTGCCGACCGGGAGACGGATTGTCGGATTAGGCCGGGCCGACGCCACGATCGTGCGGTCGATCGTCAGGCTGGCGACAAAGGTGTGGCCGCACTCCATGTCCGAGCACTGGAATCGCAGCTCCTTGTAGAGCGGCGTGATGACCTTGCTGCTTCGCACCTTGGCCTGGGCCCGGCAGTGAGGACATTTGGTGCGGATGTGACCGCCGAAGCGGCGGCCCGGTTCCTTGAAGGCGTCCGGCTGGTGGGAAGAACTGAACCGACCAGAACTTGAGGCAGCCGTAGTGGCCGTGTCTTGCATGGATGACCCCGACTTTGCCCCTGTGGATGTCATAGCAGAAATCTTCCCAAACATCAGTGTAAAAGAACCGTGAGTTATGCAGTCGGGGCTGTTCAGCCCGAGGACGAGGGCGAGCCGCCGAGCTCGAGCTGCAGCGACGTGGTGAGGCCACCGTTGCCGGACAGGGTGTGGCGCGCTTCGACGATCAGCCAGTCGGCCGCGTCGATCTGGGGCTTCCATCCTGACAGGGTCAGTTTCTGCTCGGGGTAGAGATCGGGCCGGCCGCGGGCGAGCGACAGGTTGAAGGTCGCACCCTTGCGGCCCTGTCGCTTGAAATTGGTCTCCGCCGCGCGCTTGGCCGAGGCCTGTGATCCGTAGACGCGGCCGAGCCGTTTGGGGTTGCTGGCCGAGCCGACGAGGACTTCGCGCCGGGTCGCCGCCGCGCGGTCCTGCCAGACGGCGATGACGCCCGAATAGTTCTCCCGCTCCGGAGCTTCCCAATCGTGACGGTCGCCGTCGCGGCGGGTCAGGGTGGCGGGGGGAATGGGCGTGCCACCGGCGGTCTCTCCGGAGCCGACGGCCGCGAACAGCAGATGGCCGGCCTTGACGGTGGCCACGGCGTCGTGGAGGCGCCCCAGACGCGCGAGGAAGGCGCTGTCGCTCTCACGGTCCTGATCGAGATGAGAAATGGTCAGCGCGGCCTTGTCGGCCCCCACGCGCGACTGAAGGCCATTTCTGCCGGCAACGTCGGCCAGCACCTGGCCGAGGGTGGCATCGGTCCAGGTCTGGGTGCGGCGGGTTCGAAAGGCCCGCGTAAGGTCGGCTGACCGGGCCTTGATGATCAGGCGGTCGGGCGTTCCCGTGTGGCGCCGGCCATCCACCTTGAAGGTGCCCTTGTCGATCAGGCTGGTGGTGCCGCCATCGGCCAGGTCTCGCCAGCCGAGCTTGAGCGAGATCTCCGCACCGGGTGACGGGATGGCGACCCGCCCGTCTGAATCGTCCAGGACCAGCTCGAGCTCGTCGGCATCTGTGCCCCTTCGCTCTGACAGGCCCAGACTGATCAGGCGAGGATAGACGTCGCCGCTGATGCTGTTGCCGTCGACCACCAGGTCGTAGGCGGCCTGGCGGTGGATATACCCGGGCGCCTGGGTCACGAGGTAGCCTCAGCCGGGGCTTCTTCGCCTTCGGTGTCGTCCATGCGGCGCAGCTGCAGGCTGAAGTCCGTCTGCAGGGCGATGCCGCCCGCCATGAAGTTCCGCTTGCCCTCATCGAGGCCCTCGATGACGAAGGCGCCATAGACGAAGCCCTCCCCGTCCACGAGGGTCCAGGCCTGACCCGTGTCGGCCATGGCCGCCAGCTCCTCGAGCGCATCCTTGCGGCCGATCTGGCCGGGGGCGAGGATGCCCGACAGTTCAATCATGTCGTCACCCGGGCCCGCGAACTGACCGGCCGGGCGGGCATTGACCCGCTCGTTGGTCGGATGACGCCAGGATCTGCGCCGGCGCATCTGGTCGAACAGGGCGCTGTCGATCGAGAATCCGAACATCCCGAGCGACATCAGCATGGCCGTGTCAGACATCAGGCCTCTCCATAGCTGTCGGAATCATCCGAGAGGCTCGATAGGTCGGGCTTACGGAGCAGCTCGGCCACGCGGCGAGCCAGCGCCTCGGCGTCCTCGCCCGGCTTCTGGATGATGGTCATGTGAAGCGTGCCGATCGTCAGCCCCGCGGATCCCGGTCCAGAAGCGGCCTGTGTGGCGGCCGCACGCGCTTCCAGCCGGGGCCCCGCATCGAACACCGGGCGCGCCAGGCCCGATCCGTCGGCCGCGGCCCGGGGGGAGAATGCCGCGGCGCCGTCCCGCTCGGACCCATCGATGATCCCCGGCCGGACGCCCGGCATGGTCACGGATCCCGCCGCGATCAGCGCGGCTGCGGCGCCGGCCATGACCGAGGCCGGGCCGCGCCCGTTCTGGCCGAGGCCGAGGGTGAAGCCGGACATGACGTCCCGGCCGACGTTCATCATGACTCGCGACGGTGAGCGGGTCTGCGTCACGCGCCGGGTAGTGGCCTCGGGCACGCGTGCCACTTCCGCCGTTGCGGCCTGAACCTCCGCCCGCTTGCCCCGGATGCCTCGTGCAAAGCCGCTCATTGCGTCGGCGCCGGCCTTGGCCAGCTTTCCCGGGAGGTCAGACAGCCAGGTCCACACGCTGGCGAAGGTGGCCTTGAAAGCGTCGAGCGGATTGAAGGCTCGGATCAGCGCACCAACGGCACTCAGGCCCGTGCTGACAGCGCCCTTTACCCTGCCCCACAGGCCAATGACGAAGCCGGAGATGGGGCCCCAGTTGTTGATGATGAAGGCCAGCGGCGCGAACCGCATCAGCAATCCGCCGATAGCATCGAGGCCCGTCTGGACGGCGCTCCTGTACTGGTCCCAAGCCGCCTGCAGGAACCGGGTGATCGGATCCCAATTGCGGACGATGAAGCCGAGAGGCGTGAACCGCATCAGGCCGTCGCCAATCAGCGCCAGGCCTTTGCCGACAACCTTCCTGGCTCCGCCCCAGACGCCGCCGAGGAAGCCGGTGACGCCGGACCAGGCCTTTCGGACCCACGGCATGGGCGAGAACCGGACGAGCAGGTATTTGGCGTAGTCGAGGCCGAGGCCGACGGCTTGGCCAGTCAGGTTCCACAGGGCGCGAACGAAGGCGACGATCGGCTGCCAGTTCCGAATGACCAAGCCGAGCGGGGTGAAGTTCAGGATATAGGACTTGATCAGGCCCAGCCCGCCACTGACCGTACGGGTGATGCCGTCCCAAAGACCCTTGAGCCACGGCCCGATCCTGCCCCAGTTCCGATAGATCACATAGGCCACGGCCGCGACCGCAGCGATGATGAGAGTGGCGATCAGCACCATGGGGTTCGCCAGCAGGGCGGCGGTGAACCGCCAGACCCCCATGGTCATCAGTTTCAGCCCGGTGAGGACCGGCCCGAACAGGACCGCCGTTTGCGTCAGGGTCAGCTGCAGCAGCGCGAACGGGCCGAGCACGGCTGCGACAGCCATGGCGAGGCCGCCGAAGACGATCAGGCCGGCGGCCAGGACCGCGAGCAAGGTGCCAATGACCTTTACGGCTCCCGGATGCTGCTGGGCAAACGCCCGCACACGGTTCGCGCCGTCACGGAGTGCCAGCGCCCCAGCCTTGATCTGGGGCAGGAAGGCGCTCCCGATCTCGACACCAAGCGCCTTGATACCCTCCTTGCCCAGCTGGACCGCGTTTGACGCGGCCGCGGCCCGGGACTCGAACTCCTTTTGCATCGAGCCCGCATAGAGGCTGCTGTCGGCGACCTTGCCGAGGTTCTCCTCGAGGAGCTCCAGATTGGTAAGCATGGGCGCGATGGCGCCCACCGATTCCGATCCGAAGAGCTGGGTCAGGATCGCGCTCTGGCGATCGGGCGCGAGCTTGGAGACCCGCGTCAGGACATCCAAAATGGTGCCGCCGGCATCGACCTGCATCTGTTTCGAGACCGCCACCGCGTCGAGGCCCAGCGCCTTCCAAGCCTGCCGTTGCATGCGGGTCGCCGCTTCGCCCTTGGTCAAGGCCAGCACCGTGTTCTTGATCCCGGTTGCGGCAATCTCTTCGCTGACCCCCATGCCAGCAATCGTAGAGCCGAGAGCCGCGATCTCGCCGGCCGCCATGCCGGCGACTTCACCCAGCGGGCCGATGCGGGTGACGATGTCAGAGATCTGCATCGCATTGGCGGGCCCGGTGTTGCCCAGGTAGTTGATCTGGTCGGCGAGCCCCCGGACCTCGGGCTGGGTCATGCGGAAGGCGGTGCGCCATGTGGCCATCATGGTGCCGGCCTGGTCAGCGGTCGTGTCGAAGGCGATGCCCATCTTGGCCGCGTCATCGGCGAACGGGAGGAGCTCGCGCCGGGCGATGCCCGCCTGCCCTGCAGCCGCGACAATCTGGGTCAGCCCCTCTGACGCAATCGGAATATGCGTGGCCAGGTCTAGGATATCATTCGACATTTGTCGGAACTGAAGCGGCGTCTCAAAGTCGACGACCTTGGCCACATCCAGCATGCCGTCTTCGAATGACATCGCCGCCTGGCCACCCATGAACAGGGGGGCTGCCAGCGCACCGCCTGCGGCCATCGACGACATGCCGGCACCCTGCATCGTGCCGGCCAGCTGCTGGGTGTTGTCGTAGCGCGTGCGGGCCCGGTCCAGGCGCTGCTGTCGGGCAGCCACGACCTCGAGCTGTCGCGCCTGTTCGCGCAGCTCACCATTGGCCTCGCGCAGCTCGCGGGCGAGCCGCATTTCGTGGCCGCTGAGGTTCTTGGTAGATATCCCGGCCTCTGCCAATGATCCCCGGAGATCCTGCAGGCCGCGCCGCCGGCGCTGCTCCTGCTCCTGCAGATCCCGGACCTTGCCCCGGGCGAGCTCCATGGCGCGGGTCAGCTGGCGGGTCGGCCTGTCAGCTGCAGCATGCGCCTGACCCAGCCGTTGGGCTTCCTTCTGTGCCTCGGCCAGGCGCGACCGCGTCTGGCCGAGCTCACCCTGCAGGCGCTTGTAGGCGGCGATGTTCCGGACGCTCTTCTGCAGATCGCTGACGCGCTCACGGGCCGCACCCAAAGCCCTGGACGTCCGGTCGCTCTCGCCCTTCACGCCGCTGAGAAAACTCTTAGCGTTTCCTGCGGCTTTGAAGATCAGGTTGAGGCGAAGGTTCTTGTCCACCGGTCAGGCTTCCTTGGGGCCGTTGACCCGATTCCACAGGGCGATCGCGCGGTCGCGTTCCTCGGCCAGTTCGGCCAGATCCAGCGCCATCAGGTCGGCCCGGGTCCAGCCATGGGTCACGAACATGATGTCCGCGAAGGCGTCCTCTACTCGGCCAGGGAGGCTTCCCGACGCTGCGACTTCGTCAGCAAAAAATTGATCACCTCACCCGCCAGCTGGGCGATGTCCTCTCCGTCCATGTCCATGAACTCCTGGCGGTGGATCATCGGCTCGGTGATGCGCGGCAGGACGATCGACATGGCCACCACGTCGGCCGAGTAGAGGTCCGTCAGCTTGGCGCCGCGAAGGTCGCCCCCCTTCGGCTTGCGGACGGTCACGTCGACGATCTTTTCGCCGCCGCGCTCAACGGGATTGTCGAGCGTCACCAGGGCCCAGGGGCGGCCGCTCTTGTCCACGCCCGAGCGGGGCTTGTCGGCGGCCTTCTCGGCATCCAGCGGCGGGGCGGGCGGAATGTCAGAGGCTTTGGTCATTGGAAGGATCCCGGCGAGTTCGCCGCGTGAGCGCGGCCTGGAAGCGGTCGAAGTGACGATCGGCGGCCTGACGACGGGCAAGGTCATCCTGGCGCTGGCGCTGGAGCGCGACCGCGATCGGGGGAAGGGAGCGCCCGGCCGTCATCAGTTGATGATGCGGCGCAGCTCGGCGCGGCGGTCGACGCCGTCGACGATGAAGGTGCCGGCGATCATGTCGATCTCGAACTCGACGCGGCCGTTGCGGGTCTGTTTGTAATAGGTGCAGGCGGTCTTGTACTTGGTGCCCGATGTGGCGCCGACCTCGTCCGTGCCGGAATCGATCTCGATATGGCGGCCGCGCACCACGATCTGGACATCGTCATAGCGACCGGTCGCATCGTTCTGATAGGCCCCGGCGAAGCGCAGCTGGCTGCCATCGATGTCGGTCGAACCGAATTCGCGGTTCAGCTCGGGCATGTCGCCGCCGTATTCGTGCTCGACCTCGAGGCCTTCCAGCCCCATGTCCAGCTTAACGGTGCCCAGCATGCCGGCGCCGCGATAGTCCTCGGTCTTGATGACCAGCTTCGGCCGGGTGAACTTCCCCGCCTGACCGGCGAAGGAGCCGGTGGCGTTGAAGACGTTCATGTCCTTGAGCTGACGGGGCAGTTGCATGGCGGGTGTTCCTGGATGAAGGGGCGCGAGGGGCGTTTAGGCTGTGCTCAGTTTTGGGCTCAGGGTTTCGAGGGGGATCAGGCGGCGCCGGCCAGTTCGGCGAAGTCGGCGTAGAATTCGTCCGTGATCTCCGGCCCGATGCCGAGCTCCTCGAGCGGGGCGCAGGGCGTGAAGCGGTAGCCGATCCGCAGCTTGCCGGCGGCCAGCATCTCGGGCGTGTTGCTCTCGGCGACGAAGGCCTCGAACCCGATCAGGCGACCGGCCAGGACCTCGCGACGGCCCAGCGCATTCAGGCTCTCGATGATGTCGATCGCCAGGGATTGGCGGAGCGGCTGGTCGATGTAGGGGAAGACGCCCTCGGCGATGGTGTCGCGCAGCACCTGGTCCGTGCGGACGGCGCTCTCGAAGGCGTAGCGCGGATCATCCGAACAGGTGCGGTTGCCCCAGAAGCGGAAGCCATTGCGGCGGATCAGGCCGGTGACGTCGGCCCCGTTGATCAGGCCGATCTCGGTGTCGGCCGACTGCAGATCCCAGGTGCGGGGATTGGTCAGGCCGAGTACGCCCGGCACGGCCACATTGGAGATCGTCTTGTGATAGCCGACCTCGCGGTCCAGCCAGGCGCGCGCGCCAACCGCGCGAGCGGTGGCGAAGCTGACCACCTCGGCCTCGGCCAGGGCGTCGAAGGCGTCGAAGTCGCCGTCGATCAGCATCAGTTCGCGGGTCGAATAGGTCTGGCGGTAGGTGTGGATCTCGGCCGGGGTGGCACCGACGGCGCGAGCATAGGCCATGGCCCTCAGCTGGGTGGCGACGACGCCCATGGCGGCGGTGACGGCGGCATCATCCAAACCCGGGGCGGCCAGGATGCGAGGGCGGACGGCCACGGTCTGCTCGGCCAAGAGCAGGGCCTGAAGGCCACCGATGACATTGGCGGCCTGATCTGCGGCGATGTCCTCGGGATCGACGCCCTCCCCTTCCTCGACTAGGATCAGGACGCCGGTCGAGCGGCCAAAGTCGGCGATGGCACGCAGGGCGCGTGAAGCAGTGCCCGCCGCGCCGGCCGCGGCAATCGTCGCCTCCAGGTCCTGGACGAGGATGGGCGTGTTGAGGTCAAGGCCGACCGCATCAGGCGCGGTGGCGACAATGCCCCAGACGGACAGGGGATTGACGATCAGGGCGACCGCGCCGAGGGCGGCGGCGGTGAGGGTAACACCGTGGGGGCGAGGGGTCAGGGCCATGGGGTTTCCTTGCTGAGAAGCGGGCGATCAGACGGCGGATTGGGAGGGGGACAGCGGATAGGCGAAGTCGAAGCCCTGGGGCCGGGGCAGATCCACGCGCTTGCCGAGGATCCGGAGGTAAAGCGCGCCGGGCCGTGGACGCTCGAGTGTCACGCGGGTCAGGCGCACGCGCGGCTCCCAGCGCAACAGGGCCATGGCCGTCGCGGCATAGATGGCCAGACGGGTGCGAGGGTTGTCTGGCTGGTCGACCAGATCGGGAAGCCGCGAGCCATAGGGCCGCAGCATGACGCGGCTGCGCTCGGGCGTGGTCAGGATGTCGCTGATCGACTGCTCCAGGTGCTCGGTGCTGCGGCTGTCGATGGCCTGACCAGTGAAGCGGGACATCCCGGTCATACGGGCGCTCCCGTCTTGCCGGAGATCGTGCCGCCGGTGTGGACGTGCGCCTTGAGGCTCTTGGGTGCGCCGGGAACGGCGACCACGACGTCTTCGGTGGCGGTCACCTTCTTGTCGACCACGGTGTTGCCGGTGATCGCGGTGTCGCCGTCGATCGAGACATTGCCGGTGATGGTGGTATCGCCGACGATGGTGACGCCGCCCGGCGCGGTGATGCTCACGCTGCCCGGAGTGTTGACCTCGAGGCGCTCGGCCTCCGGGTCATAGGCGACCTGGGCTCCATCCTTGAAGCGGATGGCATTGACCAGCCCGAGGAACAGCGGTGCGAAAGCCGAGGACGGCAGGCCGTTCAGCGCCATGGCCTGCTCGATGTCGCCTTCGGGCGCGAGGACCAGGACCTGCTGACCCACGGTCGGCGGGATCCAGAGCGTGGTGTCGCCGACCGGCATCAGCCAGTCTATCGGCGGGGTGGTCTGGTCGCCCATGGCGACGATGACCTTGCCGGCCTCGAGGTCGACGGACTGGACCGTGCCGACACGCAAAAGCGCGCCGATCGTGCGATCGGGATCGGAGTCCTGACGGGTGCTGGCGGGCCGGGTCATAGGCTGCGGACGATGGCGCAGGCCGCGACGGTTCGCAGGGCCGTGGTGTTGTCAGCACCGCACGGCACAAAAGGCGGTCAGCCGATGGCGGTCAGGCTTTCATCCATCTCGGGCCAGCTGATCGTGTGCGGAAAGCCGCTCTGCTCAGGCACGTCACGCAGGTCCTGGATGTAGCGCAGCACGGTCTGATAGTCCTCGGCCGTCAGTGTGGTCGTGATGCCTAGCGCCACCTCGTCCCGGTGCCGGTCGATGAGCCAGCGGACCCGGGTGATGCGGCGGGCCCTGTCGGACCTGACCGCCTGCGCCAGCACGACCTCGTCGGGCTCGATGTCGGGATCATCATCGCCGGTAGCGGCCGGGCGGACATTCCAGACGCCATCCTCGAAGACGGCCTCCTCGTCGAAGCTGAAGGCAGGCGGTGCTACCGTGGTGGCGTTGGCCGGGATCAGCCAGTGCTCGGGTCTCACCCGGGCGGCGGCGGCGGAGGCGTCGACCAGAGCGGCGTCGCGGATCTGCATGGCCTGACCGATGGCGGCGTCCAGATCCTGTTCGGCCTGGGCCAGTTGGTCGAGCGTTGTGCGCGGGGCGTCTGCAAAGTCCGACAGCGCCTGCTGGTAAGCGGCCGCGTAGGTATCGTGGGCGGCAGCTGCGAGTGGCGCGGAGGCGGCCTGGCGCGCCAGCTCGAGCTCCATAGGGTCGGCTTCGGCCATCCCTGCCCCTCTGTAGAGGCCCGTCGCGGGGTCATAGTGATAGATCAGCATGGCGCGCCTCAGTAGGAGATACAGGCCAGAAGGGCCTCGTTGATCGGGCGCGCTTCGCTGCCACCCTCATATGCCGTGAACACCGTCCGGATGACGCCGCCGGAGTCGGTGTCCTCGACGTAGCCCTCATCCGTGCCGTTGGAGCTTCGGGTCGGCACTGAGTGACGGTGCGACAGGTTCTGGCTGGCCTGATAGGTGCCGGTGCCGAGCGCGCGGCCGGGGTCGAGACCGCGACCGTTGTCGAGGGCGCGGAAAAAGAGGCCGCGCCAGTCGGGGATCTGGAAGGTGGTCGCGCCGTCGCCGGCGCCGTAGCGGGTGCCGATGGCGGCGAACAGCCGGGCATAGGTGGTGCGCGACACAACCGCGCCATTGGCGACGAGGCAGCGCACCCCGGCCGGTACCGCCGCCTGATCGAAGAGATGCAGTTCGTTCGCGGGCCAGACGAGATCGAGCAGGTCCGAGATCTTGGACGTCGACAGGTTTGGGATGCGCGCGACGTCGAAGACGCCAGAGCCAACCTTGGATGCGTCCAGCGACGGAATACGCGCCGGGTCGAAGGCGCCGGTGCTGACCTTGCTCGCGTCGAGGGCCGGAATCCGGGCGGCGTCAAAGGTGCCGCTGTTCGTCTGACTGGCCGGAAGGC
>CEPP01004961.1_pt1 | contig 25086 bp, 32 predicted proteins | sample 530521 | NCBI WGS metagenome assembly CEPP01 (sample SAMEA2620256, study PRJEB7988) | marine metagenome | biome: marine biome (ENVO:00000447); feature: surface water layer (ENVO:00002042); material: "saline water (ENVO:00002010), including plankton (ENVO:xxxxxxxx)" | depth 5 m | reverse complement strand
CGCCAGTCAACATCGGGCTCGATCCACTCCCCGCCAAACTTCCGCCACGGGCAGTCGCCCATCCATTCCGTTTGCATCCGCCTCCGCTCGGATACGGCCCGGTAATACCCAGCCGTCCGCAGCTGGCGAGTCATCGCGGATTTCGCCGCCCGACCCATGTCATACGACCGGTAGAGCAGCTCCTCCAGTAGCTCGTCTTCTGACCATGATGTGAGGGCCTCCCGCATGTACTCCAGCTCCTCCAGCAACAATTCGATTCCAGTCATGATTCCCTCCCAAGGGTGCAAGTAAAGTGAAACCAACGGCGGAGCCCAGAGGCTCCGATGCAGGTGCCACTATGCATCCAACCGCTCGTCGTAAGCCCCTGATGCCTCAATTGCATCATAAATCCGGCGGCGAACTTCACCCTCAAGCAGCATTTTTCTGGGCAGAGTCTCATCATTATCGTGGGCGAACATCATCGAGCCGAGACCGAATGGGCGAGTCTCTCGCTCAATGTAGCTGATAATGCTATCCGGCGAATCGGACTGCACGGTTGCAGCGTATTCGTGGTCGGCGTAGCGAAATGTGATGTAAGCAACTGTCATGATCATGTCCTTTGTGCTTTTTGTGAACAAGTAACTCCCTTGCATGCATTAGAACATATCGGTTATGCACATACAATGCCTTTAGGGGAATAAAAGAAATTTTATTTGAACACCTTCCATGCCTCATATGCTACGTAAAGGACGACCAGTATGGGCACCTGAGCCCCTGCCAGAAAGGCGACGGCGACCCAGATGAATTCACGCATATCGTCTCTCATTGCCATGGCCTACGATGAAAGTGCAGCGTACTCTGCAGGCGTTTCGGTGCGATCATGCAGGCTCACTGGCCTGCCCACTGCCCCCACGGCGTCAGAAAATCGCGAGTCGCATGAGTGAATAAATGAGCCGCCCGACATGTACCCTATGCGGCCAGCCTCCACGGGCTCCACAGGCTCCGCGTGTACGAAATCCGTGCCAGCGTAATGCCTACGCACTAGCCGCACTGCGGGCCGATCTAGCGTTGGCTCGAATGGCCCGTCGATGTCGATGATCGTGACCGCCTCAACTCGCTCCGAGATGCCGCCATTCGCGCAACCGTCCATGAGAGGAGCCCGATAGATTTCTGCGATGATGCCCATGATGATGTCCTTTTTCTAAATGGTGATAGTGATGCAAATAAGAGGGCCCCGAGGGGCCCCCGTGTTGAAGTAAAAAGCCTACCGCTTGCGCTTGACCTTCCGCGATGGATACTGCGTGTATGGCGTACCCTTCTTGCTGTAGTTGCAGATCGTCTGCGTCTTCCAGATCGTCTGATTTCCATCGTTGTCCGTGACCGTCAAAAATGAGTAACCCCAGATGTGATTGCCTTCGAGGTGAGCCAGCGCGACCTCACCGCACTTGGACTCCAGCTTGCAGATGAACTGCTCATACTCCGCTGCAGCGATTGACCGGGCACCATCGATGTAGCGTTGTTTGAGTTCCTCGTCCAATCGGACGATGTTGGGCCCGTTGATGCTGCGTGACGGAGAGACCGAACGGAACAGCTGAGCGAATTCCTGAGCCTTCTGCCTAGCGATCGCGGCTTCTGCAGTGTAGGAGCTGTACGGATATGGTGCGACAACTTGCAGATCCCATCCTGCCGATTCCAGCTCAGCAGTCATCTCGGCAATTCTCTGTCGAGCTACCTGCTCAGCTCGATCAATGGCATCCTGCTTCTGTGGCTCGATAGCCGTGCGTATCGGACTGGCTGATTCCGCAGTCTGCAGATCATCGCAGCTCGGGCCAAAATGAATGTCCGCCAGTGCAGTCTCGAAGTCGCACTCGCCACTTTCAATCTGATCCTCGTAGATAGCCAGAGCGCACTGCTCACGGCTCACTGCGTCGAATGTGAATGGATCGACTCTCTCCCCGCCAAAATGTTTGACGGTCGCGTTGTCCGGGCTGTCAGCAGCGTGGACGATGAACTGGCCCTGAGACTGGTCGGCGAGGTTTGGGCCGTGAATTGAAACTCTCATGATGATGTCCTTTGTGCGTGTTTGAAAACAAGTGTGACTAAATGCGAGGCAGGAGTATGTCATATCGGCCACGGCCCTGCAAGACCTTTAAGAGAAAATTTGAAAGTTTTTTTCAGACCAGTTTTTCTGCCGACAGGATGGGAGCCATGGAGTATCGCCCTAGAGGAAAGCAGGTCTCATTGCCATTGTGAGGCACGACACTGCGTCTCACAGGCTCGCCGGTGGCCTTGCCCTCTGAGGATAGCCTCTGGAGCCATACGGAGGCCTGAGAGCGTCTGGTGATGCGGAATGTCATGATGCTCTCATGATCGGTTGCAAGGCGGAGAGCGTAGGTTTTGTTGGCGATGAATTGCATGATGTTGTCCCCTGTGCTAGATGATGAGATCAAGAGCCAGATGTAGCGGAAGGCTGAAGGGGCCTGCCCCAACGGTCGCGGCCAAAACCGAAACGCATTGCCTCACGATATGAGGTGTATTTCTTGCCGTCAACGATCACCCAATCATAGCCCCCGCAGAACCACCTATGGGCGTCTCTCGGAGTCTGGCAGTCCCGTGCGATCATGCGATCGATTTCTGCCGTAGCGGCATCCCTGCTACTGAACAAAAAGGCATCCTCCTCCCAGCTCCTTCCGGTCCAGTCACCCGGATTCAAAATGGCCGCAAACTCCCATCTCTCATCCTGCTGAGGAAAGGGTATCTTGTCTCTGCTGAATGTAAATTCACCCCGGATGGTGTAGCCGCGATAAAGATACACGCCGGGGCTCATGCGGCGAACAAGGTGCCCAGATTCAGTCTTGTGAACTTCGGGAATGAACTTGGCCATGATGATGTCCTTATGCTTGATGGTGATGGTGATGGTTAGCGTGCGATGGCTGCGTCGGTGGCACAGATGAGGGTCAGGTGGTCCGACTCTTCGATGTGAGAAAGCTGCTCAGCCAAGATATGGCGATCAGCACAGATGATGGTGTCAATCTGGCCAGTGGCAGTGTTTTCGAAGGTTACGGCGATGAGAGAGTCAAAGATGCTGGTTTCGATGGTCATGATGTTGTCCTTGTCATGTGTGTGATGTGTGTGTCCGTCAGGAACCACTCTTGCCCGACAAATGAATTATCGCACATTCCCCACAAAAAGAACAGCACAAAAACCGGACATCACGTGTCTTTGTGTGAATAAAATATGGCCATGAAGGTAAGTGCTTGTCATGCATAGACTTGCGACATGAAATTATTTGGGCATGATTATTTCATGGCTTACTGGACACTTAGTATCTGCCTCAAGGGGGCTTGACAAATGACTTGTCGCATGTTTGATACATGGCATGAGTCAGGGTGACTGCGGCCTCAAGGCCTTGCCATCAGATTGATCTGTTATCATGTTGACTAGATGGGGCATGTCATGTTGATGGCAGGAGGGAAAACCCGTAGTCATTTTGATCTGGGATCGAGGGTGGTACGTCACAGACGCCAATACCCCTATACTGTCCGTTCTTTGTCCGCTTATCTGGGAGCATAGCATGGCCAACATGGAAGAGTTATTTGCTAATTTGCTTGAGCAGAACAAGGGTTTAGTAGAAGCATGCAGAGGCATGTTATCTCAAACAGGATGTCATTCTTGCTGCATGGGCGTTACGCACGATGTGTGTGATGATTTGCAAGAGATTGTTGAGGATGATGACGTGCAGGATTACTATCGAGACACAGTCATGCAGGCAATCAGTGAGATCAAGGAGCTTAGAAGTCGCTTGCTAAAGCAAGCTTGATCTGACATTGCGTCTACGTAAATGCTTGAAACACAGGGAAAATGGGTTTACGTAGACAGTCGACAGTAGACGGTCAATAAAAACATCGGACATTGCTCCGTATTTCAGGGGGGGTACCCTCTTTATCTGGTACCATGCTGGACAGCCTGCAGGATATTGTTAGAATGTTTGGGTGTGATAGATGTGATGAAGGCGCGAATGCTTAGGCAGGCAGAGCGCCCTCCCTTTACTAGCCCTGTCTGCCGGGGAGGCAAAGCAAAGGGGCACCGAGTTGTTTCTTGTCCTTTCAGCTCGGTCCCCATGCTTCCTTGCCTTAAAGGCCAGTCATTGATCTATGACTAGCATTATCACCATGAGGCCTAGCGGCCCGCCCAGACGAGGGGCTGACGCCCTCGCCGGGCCAAATTGGATAGCATATGGATATTAAATATTGATATAATATATATTCATATGTTGGAGGTTTTTGCCTGTAAATGGGCAAAGTAGTTAAAGTAGGCATCACCTTTTGGGAGGGGTTTTAGATGGAGCCTAGTTCTAGCATTATTGCCCTACGGTTGAGGGGGTATCATCGTACTCGGTTCGAGTTTCGCAGCGTGGGGTTTGAGATCCAGAGCGGGGACAGATACGACAAGGTTATTGATTGTAAGAGGCTGCCGGGTTCGTGGGGAAAGGTGGATAGTATTGGGATCGTCTCTTTGGAGAACCCCATGTATTCTGTCACTGAGGGGTCGGCATCTTATCTTTCCCGTCGGGGGCTTGATTGGATTGTCGGTGTTGGGACTCCATCCAAGATCGACAGGTACTACGGTGCCAAGCCTGAGAGAGTGGCTTTGGTTTGCAATTTCAAGATGGTTGATGTGTTTGACTTTTGCGAGTCGACAGGCCAAGAGGCGGTGCTGGTAGGCAGCGACGGTGGCCGGTTTGGCTTGCATGTCGGCCAGCCCTTCCATCTTGTGTTCGAGAGGGGCGGAAGGAGTAGCTATGAGTGGGAAAAGGAAAATCGACCCAAGGGTCAGGGTGCAGAGTCGCAAGAGCGTCACCATTCGGGGACACCAGTTCTCGAAGAGGTACGTCGAATTGGAGCAGAAGAATGAGCTAACCTTGGACGAGGTTAGGGAGTTCGCAAGGGAGAAGTATGAAGCACCTATGGTTGGTGAGACGACAGGTCGTCGCCTAGATGGCGATCTCCCGTATCGAGAGCTGATTCCGATATGGAAGATCCGTAAGGACGTAAAGGCTGCTAAGGGGCGTCTCAGGAGGCTTGAGGACCGGGTCTGGTGCTTTTATACGGCCATGGCAGTTGAGCTTCCGCAGTGGAGGCTTGTTGAGTTGGTTGAGCGGCAGAAAGAGTACCTCACTGAGGACGAGGCCATGAGAGTTTACAATACGGCCCTTGCCTTGATGGAGGATTGTGGGGTATAGTTTGCTTTTCACTTCTGGGGAGGGGTGGTGTGACAGTAGACTTCATAAGAGTTCGCTTGCCGGTCAACTTGAATCTGGCAGGGATATTTCATTCAAAGCCGGTCATTGACCGCGCGGCTTGGTTGCTGAGCCACATTCTTGAAAAGCAGGCCCACTTCTCATTTGAGAAGGGGTGGGCAAGGGTCTCTGCTGGGACCATACGTTCCATCTGTGGTGACTCCAAGTACCAGCACCTGATTATTTCTGCGTTGAAGAAGCATCAGGTCTTGCAGTGCGATGAAAATTACGTTGCAGGCGTCAAGACCAAGGGGTACCGGATCAACTTTGAGTGCTTTGGTGACTTCCATGAGAAGATGACCCTTCGGGAGAAACGCAGGAGGGCTAGAGCTGTCACCTATGACATCACAGTCCCTACGGTTATTAAGACACATCAAAGGCTGGAGGCGGAGGTCTGGGGCAAGGAAAGGGTCCGGTGGACGCCCTTTCATCGCAAAATCTTGGATAACCTGCAGCTAGTCTCCCTTGATCGCTTTGAGGCGGAGAAGTATTTGGAGTATTGCCTTGGCAATCCTGATGAGATGTCGTCGGAGGCGGCTAACATTATGGGACTTCAGATTGATCAGATCCTTTCGGAGCAAGCGAGGAAGGTTACAGTTAGTAAGACGGGGCGGGTGTACACTCCTTTCTGTAGGCTTAAGTCTTGGCTTCGCAGGTGCATGAAGTTCAAGGGCAAGCACTGCATATCTCATGATATCAGAGCATGCCAGCCCACCTTGCTGGCAGCCTTGATGGTGGGCATGGCCAGTGGGAATGCTGGTTTCTTATCTGATAAAGGGCTCAGGTCTCGCCAAAAGATGCTTGGTATTGAAATGTCGGGTCTCAAGAATGTCACAATAACGCCGGAAGCTGCTGGGCGTTTTAAGCGGCATGTTGAACAGCATGACATTTATCAAACAGTGATCGACGCTCTTAAGTCTCGGGGGCACGTTCGTCGCCGAGAGGATATTAAAAGGAGCTTTATGCGAGATATCTTTGCCAAAAAGACATCATATATGAGTGTCGAGGAGGACTGCTTTGGAACTCTTTTCCCCGAGGTTCATGAGCAGATTAAGGCAATTAACAAGGTAGATTACCGAAGCTTGATTAATGTAATGCAGTTTCTGGAGTCTGAGATTGTGATACACAATGTGCTTCGCAGAGTGCATGATGATGGTTGCCGGGGTTACTTTACGGTGCATGATTCTATTTATGTTAATCCAGACTACAGCCAGCTCGTACTGAGGCATTTTGATGAGGTGTCAGATGAGATTGGTGTAAAATTGAAAATAGACGTTTCGGGCGACATAAGAGAAAACAGATGGGAAGCGTCCGAAGAGCTTAACGATACGCAAGACTTTATGATGGAAATGGGGATATAGCATGGATATTTATATTCCGTGCGAGCCTTGTGAAAAGTGCGGGGCTTATGACGTTTACACAGACGAGGTGGCTTCGATCAGATGTAGTGTCTGTAAGCATCCGAGGCCAATAAGGGATGGCAAAAAAGAAACAAAACTTCGGGAAACTGACAAAAGATTACCTCCGGTTTCATGGGGCGGCACACATAGAAAAGACTGAGACCCATAATTTTTATGGGAAAAACAAAAATGATCTTTTCGGTTTTGCTGACTGGGTGGCGATTGTTGAGTCTACGTTTTCTGAATTTTGGTTTATTCAGGAGACGAGTCGTAGTAACATTTCAGCTAGAAAGAAAAAGATTTGTCGCTCTCCCATTGCTGGCCTGATCTTAGAAAACTCCTTGGCGAAAATATTTGTCTTGGGATGGGACAAAGACAGGGAAGGTAGCTGGCGTGTTAAAAAAGTGGAGATTACGTCGAAAGACATACAGGCTGAGGCTATCTCTTCGGGAGAGGCTTCGGAAAGTTATTGGAAAGAAGGTTGAGGTGTTTATGTCTAAGTTACTTGAAAAGTGGTTGGTTTCTGCTTTGGGTTCGTGGAAGACTACGACCCTCGGAGCTTTAGGTTTAGTTTCCGTTTTGGTTGTTGAGGGAATGCGTCTTATTGATGGTGACCCTGAAACTGTAGCCGATTTGGAAGCACTATTAGTAGCGTTGTCTGTTTTCTTTGGCCTTTCGTTCGCTAGGGACGATGGGGAATAAATTTTTTAGAGAGGGAAGTTATGCCAAGCGCAAACAGTGTGATTCTTGTGGGGCACATCACCAGAGACCCTGAGGTCAAGACGGTCGGATCTGACCTCAAAGTTCTTGAACTCGGTGTTGCAGTAAACAATCGAGTAAAGAAAGGGGGCGAGTGGGTTGATGAGCCTTGCTTTATTGATTGTACAATTTGGGGTCAGCAGGCTGACTATGTTTCAAGCTATGCCAGCAAAGGAGATCCCATCTATGTTCAGGGGACTCTGCGGATGAACCAGTGGGAGAAAGATGGCAAGAAAGTGACTAAGCACGTCCTTAGTGTTGACAAGAGCCAACTACTGAAAGGCAAGTAACATGAGGCTGGCTAATGCGGTTCGTCGACGGAGGGTGCGTCGTTTTGCTAGGGTTGTCTGGGAGTCAATTGAAAATAACGAAGGAGATGCCGAGAAGGCGGAAGAAGAGCTTCGCAGTAAAATTGCAAGCATACCTGTTCTTATTGAGCTTGGTCTTATTTTGCTCAAGCTTCTTCTTAATTATTGGAATAATAATCGTGATGGCGAGCGTGCAGCAGTTGTTGAACTCCTTGCTACGTCAGCTGTTCTTGAGGCTGAAGAGATGTACTTGGTTGCAGAGGATCTTCAGGACGACGGCATGGGTGCTTTAGCGAAAGCTGTTCGCTGGATTGCGATTAATTCTCAGCAGCTAAATGATCCAGAGACATTTGGCGAATCTGAAATTGAGGAATAGAGATGAATACACCTGCAGACCCAAGCGTGAAAAAACTTATTTCAGGTATCCAGAATTCTGGAGTCAACCTGAACACCGTCATGATCTTTGGGCTTGCCGTGGGTGGCTTTCTTTATGTTCGCAATATTGAGACATCACAAACCGCAAATGCTCCTGTGCCTCAGAGAGTTTCAAAGGAAGAGTCTGAGGCTCTCAGTGACATGTTTGAGTTTGGCATCCCCGTTCTCAAGAGTGGCATGCATAAAAACTGCTCGGAGCTTGGCGAGTCAATTGATAGGTACTTGTTTATTTACTTCAACGACCTGAGTGATCCCGCAAAGCAGTGGATTGACAGTGCGAGGGAGCGAATAGGCGGCGTGCTTGATACTCAAGACTTGAAGCAAAGCAAGACAATTACAGAGGCTGACCGGGAGGCTCTTGTGATTCTGTTCGATCAATTATCTGCTGAAGCGGATGTATTGTCTAAGTGAGGTTTATTGAATGGCGGATTTGCCTTTTGGATGGGTGCCTGATGAGGCTGGGCTTGAAGAGCAAACTGAAGGACGATTCTGGTACGACGTGGCAAGCCAGCAAGTTGACCAGCTAATTCAAGATGACCCCGGTGGGGATACGTTTCACTATAGAAGCTTGCTAAAGCACAAGCCTCAGGAGTTCGATTCTGAAGGCAGGCTTAAGGCGTTGAATCAAGGCTCAGTGGGTTCCTGCGTTGGTGTTGCTACTGCGAGGTTGATTGATCATTTGCAATCGCTGGATATTGACCTGCGAAAACAAGACGAAACTTTTTGTGACTTGACGAGCCCTGAGTGGTGCTACGCGACTGGCCGAGAGGCTGGCGGCATGCTAGGTGGTGGTGATGGCTCAACTAACTCGGGTCAACTCAAAGCTCTTGAGAGATTTGGCGTTTTGTTTCAGAGGGTTTATGGCAATCACGACCTGACTAAATATAGCGTTAGTCGATGTCGGGACTGGGGTAAGAGGGGGGCTCCGGATTCTTTAAAGCCTGAAGCGCAGCGACACAAGCTTCTTAAGTCTTTTAGGGTAAGGACCGTGGGGCAATGGTGGTCTTTGGCTGGAGCTGGCTTCCCAATTAATCTTTGTAGCAGGTGGGGTGGATCTGGAAGTCGGGATAGTGATGGCTATATGCGTAGAACCCAGAGGTGGGCTCACTCCATGGGTAACCCCGGAGCTAGGAGGGAGCATAGAAGCCGAGGCAGGAGCTTTCTTATCGTAAACTCATGGGGCAGTGGATGGGCTAAGAGTGGAGCCATTTGGCCCAAGGACATGCCTTACGGAGCCTTTTGGATATCTGAAGCAGACGCCAATTGGATCATTAAGAATGGAGAGGTGATTGCTTATGCTGACTTTGAGGGAGGGTTCAAGAAGCCTTACGACTGGTCGTCCCCTGTGGCGTGGGAGCAGGACAAGTTCAATGTCCCGTGGGAGTAAACTTTCAAAGGAGTAGTTCTGTGTTTAAGTGGAAGAGAGCCTTGTTGTTTTTGATTGCCTTTTCCTTTCTAGGGTATTTCATCATTAAGGAAGGGGCGGCTTCTAGTTCAAAAAAAGCTAACGCTAGAAGTCAGTGGAGCTGGATTTTATCTCAGACGGTGACGGATGATGGCAATTATCCTGAAGAAGAAGATGAAACTATTGATGTTTGTGTTGATTGTAATGGTGATGGTTTTGTTGGTGATGGCCGGGTGCGAGTCACTTGCAGCACATGTAATGGGACAGGCCGGAGGGTAGTCAATGAGACTTGGTCATTCGTGTCAAGCGAAGAGCTTGCTGCCTGTGATTCCGGTGATTCCCCTGCTAAACGTTTGTTTAGTTCAAAGCCTATTCGGACGAAGATTCGCAATCGTAGTTTTCGGCCAGTGCGTTCATTGAAAAACAAGATTCGTTGTCGCTAGAGAGGATTAATTGATGAGAGAAGAAACGAAAGCCTACAAGTTGGCTCAGGAAGTTCATGGCGAGTTCACAAAGTGGGCAGAAGACATACATGATGTGCCGTTGTCCCCAAACTTTTACATGGTCCTTGAGAAGTTGGTTTCGTTTGACTTTAGTAGTCTTGATGAGGCTTTTCGTTCCTCCTCGTTGATGACCTACTTGAAACGTCTCGATAAGATGTCGGCTGAAGTTTTTGAGGCCATGCAGATTCGCAGTCGATATCGGCCAAGCATTGACTTCTTTCAATCCCTGCACCGGGTCACTGAAGAGATTTTTCGATGGCCCGACAATTACAAGGATGAGATCAAGGTTGAGCCTATTGGTGATCTACTCAAGCAGGGCCTTTCTTACGATCAGATTGGCTTGAAATATGGAATGATCAATCCAGCTAGCGGCGAAGGGGATGGAGATTCGATTCGCAAAGAGCATGAGTCTCCCGGATCTGTAATGGGCCCCGATTGGAAATACGGTCCTGAGGTAAGAAGGAAGTTTCTGCGAAGGCAAATCGATCAGTGGCTTAATACTGACGCTTCCGATCTTGAGAGCAAAAACGACAAGGCTGAGCCAGAGAAGATTGACATTGAGTCAATAAAGACGCTTGCTGAGGCTTATGCTGCCAAGCTTTCGATTGGAGCGGCCAGCGATTTGTTGAACCTCCCGGTCATTCAAGTTCAAGAGTTTTATAATAGAGAGGAAGATGCGGAGAGTGATAACTCTCAAGATGAGGATGGTGACGACCCTCCTTGGGCTATTGGCATGAGCTTTGAGTCGCTGTGCTTGAAAGCTCAGGAGATGGGAATTGTTACTCGCAAAAACATGAAGCGATCTACGGTAATACAGCGAATAGAGGAGGCGGCAGGAAATGACGCAACGGCTCAAGACGCAGCAGTATGAAAAACTTCTAGGTAATGCTGAAGTTCAAAAGGCGCTTGATGCGTTTATCGAATCTCAGTTTGTAGAGCAGTTTGATATTGAGGCGGAGAAACATCATTGTCCATACTTGCTCAGAGAGGCTAGGAATAGCCTTCCGGGTGAGCCTGTCATAATGTGGACAGGCCTTAATGACGAGACGGTCAGGATTGTGAGGAACGGGAAAGATGGAGCTATTGTTCGGTGGGATGGTGAGTTGTATTACGCGAGTCACTATACCCGCAAAAGCAATTTGACTGAGTCTGAGATTCGTCGCTGGGCGGAGTTGAAATGATATGGACGATAAAGAGAAAGCTCGCAGTAGGCAGAGGAAGCAAGACTTTCTTTCAGCCCTACAGCAAACAAAGTCGATCAAGAAAGCTTGCAAGCTTTGTGGCATGAACATCACAAATGTCAGCAAGTGGACGCAGAATGACAATTGGTTTGCCAGTGAGCTTAAGCTCATGCAGAGGACTATTTTGCTTGAGCTTGAATCTCTTGCTTTCGATCAAGCCATGGACGGTGACAGTCGTCAGATACAGTTTTTACTTAAGGCGTGGGCACCGCAAAGGTACTCGCCAAACTCAAGTGTAAACATTCAAGTGAAAGATAATGCGGACGTTCGTGTTGCTGGGCAAGATCCTGATAAAATCAAAACGGAGATGGCGGATAAGCTGCTATCAACAATCAAAAAGCTGCCGGGGGGGCATGAGTTGATGGGTAGGGTGGTTAGTGATGAATCAGGTCAGGAAGATCCACAAAAACCAGTTGATGGTTGACTTGCTTTGGGATTGCGGAGTAAAGATCTATCCGCTCAATAGTGAGCTGACTCGCCTTGAGTATGAGGTGGTTAGTGATCTAGAGGAGGATTTTGTGGGACGAGTTGTTGAGAAGCACAAGGACGAATTGTATTTCGATCTGATGAAGATACGTCAAGCATTGCATTTTGTGGAGTGCGCGGACAGCCTTGAGTTTTACTTCGTGGGGTGCGATGAAGAGGTTGGGGGGCAATTGTTTTTTAAGCATCCCCATGACCAAGAGTACAGTGACGAGTTTATGCAGTCCTGTCGGCATCTTAAGGAAGCGATACGTTTCTTATTCAAACAAGGCCTCATAGAGCCTATGGAATCAGAAGACGATGAGGGGTGATCGCAAGGAGCAGCACCAGACTGTGGATGAGGCAGTGGGTGCTTTGGAACGAAAGCTTGAAAGGATGTACTTCAATTTCAAGCCTCGTCCAGACAACTTTGAAGACTGGGATATGCAGACCAGTTTTTATGAGTCAAAGCACAAGGGCATCTCTTTCCTGCTTGGTGGCAACGGTGCGGGTACCACTACACTTGCTCTCGCCAAGGCCGTCAAGTTTCTCTTGAGAGATCAGCCACCGCCTCGGCCAGCAACGCCATTTTGGATCATCTCTGAGGGTTATCCGATGGTCATGGATGTTGCGTGGAATGAAAAGCTATGTGGAAGGGGCTTGCTCCCAGAGGAAGAGGTGCAGTGGGATAAGATCGATTGGTACAAGCCAAACCAAAACTGGCCTTTCAGGATTCCTCTTAAGCCATGGCCGGGGCATGACCCTAATAACTATTGGGTGGTTGAGCTTAAGTCCTACGATCAAGGCCGCTCAAAAATGCAGGCGTCGTCCATCGGTGGTTTTGTGTTTATCGAGCAATGCCCTTTTTCACTGATTGAAGAGGTTCTTCGTGGGTGTCGGGATTACAACTATGCGGGGGCTAAGCTTGCAGAGTTTACTCCCATAGATCCTCACCTATCCCGCCCTCTTGAGGACATGATTAATAACGGGTCTTTGCCAGATGATTGGGCTGTTTACTATTGCAATACAAAATGTGCAATGGAGGCGGGCCATGTTAGCAAGGAATGGTTTGACGAATTCTTCGGCCTCGTCTCCGAAGAAATGCGCGAAGTGCGTATGCGTGGGGCCTTTGCTAGCTTCGAAGGTCTGGTTTACCCTACGTTTAATCAGCGGATTCATGCAGGCGAAGATTTAATTGATTCTTTTACTCAGGGGATGTATCACTTTAGATCTATCGACTGGGGCTCTGGACCTGAGAATGCTTTTGTATGCTTGTGGGCTGCGCAGGATGCTGTAGGCACTTGGTATATTTATGATGAGTATTATTCAACCGACCAGTCGATGACGTATCTTGACCATGCGGAGCTGATACAAGGTCGTCACCCATGGGTTAACGATGCTTGGCATGGCCCTACATATGGAGACCCTGCTTCACCGGGTCTTGCAAGGTTGTTCGGTCAGCATGGAGTACCCGTAAGTTCAGCAAACAACCAAGTTCTTGAAGGCATTGAAAGCGTAAGGCTTGCTTTGCAGCTACAGAACGGCGATGCAAAGTTGATTATTGATTCGAAGAGATGCCCCAATTTACTCAGGGAAATGCAGACATATGTCTGGGAGAAATCGAAGGGTGGGAAGTTTAATAGGAATGCGGCACCGAGGCCCCTAAAACGAGATGACCACTCATGCGACGCGCTGAGATACTTAATACACACGACCGGCCAAGTAAGAGCAAAGAACTCAACGTACAGCTCAAAAATCCTCCCAAAGAACTTGACAAGGTTTGTAAAGTAGAAGAGGTAGGTCAGCTAGACAGGAATGTCTATCTAGACAGAAAAGATGCGGCTGACTTCTTGACTAGGACCACAGGCAAGGTCATCACGCCTGAAATGATCAGCCGCTTCTGGAGGGTTAGCGGTTCGAGATACGGGGGGATCGTTAAGTATAATTCTGTTCTGTGGATGCATGAAACAAGCTTGATTCAGCTTATGCAGGCAATAAGATCGGGAGAGGATCTTGATTTTATTGAGTCAGAGAAGGACTTGTTTAGAACTGCAGGTGACAAAAAGCTTGACAAGGTTTATGTCACAGAGAAGAAAATATTGGATTTGAACAGTGAGATTGCACAGGCAATTCCTCCCGTTCATTATTTGGATTATCTAAGGCTATTGCACGGAGGGGCAGAGGGTGACGAAGTTTGATAAGGCTTGGCTTGAAACATTGCATCAGGACACCTGCAAGAGTTGCTGTAAGGTGATGTCTCAAAAGAACAGTGATTACGCCAATCCGGAACACTCACTAAACGTTTTTGCAAACTTTGAGGCTAGCAAAGTTTTTGGTATTCACCCTGTCATGGGATTGCTATTGAGGGTTCAGGATAAGCTCAAAAGGATACAGAGCTTTGTCCAGAAGGGGGAGCTTGCTGTTAGTGAGGAGAGCTGGGGTGATGCTTGTGATGATGTGATTAACTACATGATTCTTTGCAAAGGCCTGCTGGTTAAGGAGTCGGAGGAGGATAGAGATGGCTCCGAATAACCTCACTTACTTGAAATCGATTGCGACCCGATTAGAGCTTAATGGGGATACGCTTGGGCAGGTTGCAATGGCTTCTGCGATTTTGGAGATATCTATGCTTCGCAAAGCACTGGCAGACAGCATGGATGGACTTATCACAGAAAAAGACCTTGGTGATAAGCTGAATACAGTTTTAAATAATGTAAGGCAGGAACGAGGGCTGGGCTGTTCAAAAAGATAATCGTTGAGTTTTTGAAGTTGCTATAGGATGCATGTCATGGTTAAGAAGATTTGCATTCTGAACAAAGTTTGGTTTTTCGAGCGAGTCAAGAATCTTGAGAAAAAGAAAGGCGTTTTAGGTTTAATAGATCATCCGGACGCTAAGAAGAAAACCCTGTCCATTGATGCTGATCTGAGGGACATGCAAGAGCTTGAGATTATTATTCATGAGTTTTTGCATGGTGCAGATTGGACGAAAGACGAAGAGTGGATTGTTTCGGCATCCACTGATCTAGCAAAGTTTCTTTGGAGATTAGGGTATCGCAAATGCGAACATTGATTATAGGAGATGTGCATCTCCCATTTGAACATGCAGGGTATTTGCAGTTTTGCTTGGACATTTATGACAGCTGGAATTGTGATACTGTAGTGTTTATTGGTGACATTGTTGATGCTCACGCATTAAGCTTTTGGGATCACGACCCAAATGGAATGTCAGCAGAAGAAGAGGCAGTGCAGGCTTTGGAGCGGCTGGTTGAATGGAAGCGAGCTTTTCGTATCGCCAAGGTTTGCATTGGCAATCATGATGAGCGACATTACCGAAAGGCCAAAAAGGCGGGTATTCCAGACCGCTACTTGAAAACGTATAATGAAATTTACTCAACCCCTCAATGGGACTGGGACTTCGATCACCGTGTCGACGGTGTTTTATATACCCATGGAACGGGATGTAGCGGCAAGGATGCCGCAATTAATCTTGCCATCCAAAAACGCAGTTCAGTCGCGATAGGCCACACTCATTGCTGGGGTGGTGTTAAGTATCATAGCAATGATGAGTCGCGAGTCTTTGGGATGAATGTGGGCTGTGGAATAGACTCCTCCCGCTATGCGTTTGCCTATGGGGCTCACATGCCAACAAGGCCCACTCTTGGTGCTGGCGTCGTTGTCGATGGGAAAGAGGCCTACTTTGAGCCGATGGGTATAAATAAGGGCGAGGCTTACCATAGGAGGAGTAAGCATGGCTAGGAACAATCCAATATTCAATCAGGCAATGAAGATTGCTCGACGCAAGACTAAGCCGAGGATTCCAATCTACTCAGCTCTTGGTCGCATGTATGGCCCAACAGGCAGGCTGTTCGGGGCTTTGGTGAACATATTTGCATTGGGTGGCAAGGTAACAGAGCAGGATGTTGATGATGCCTTTGATGTCATGGCAGAGGCTCAACTCCCTTTACGCCCGTCCGCTTTGAGGAGGATCGACTTAAGGCGGTGGGCTTCCCAGCAAGGGCTAGATCCAGATAGTGACTTTCGTGTTGACACAATACCTGACCGCCGAGTTAGGCTTGTTGAGCCATCAAGCCCTGAAGAACTTCCTCCCACCAAGGGTGACCTTCCGGGACCAAGGGGTCGGTCTGCCATACAGGACATTGATTCTGATCGAGCTAGAGATGTCACTGGCAATGTTAAAAGGGTGCGGCAGGTAGGGGCTCCGGGTTCAAGGAGAAGGTCTACAGGGACAGCCGATCCGCTGATTCAGGACTATACCCTGTCGGGTCTTGCTGGTGGTGAGCCAGCTTGGTCGCCCGAGAAGGGCTATCACATTACGACAGATCCCTTTGAAAATGAAGTCTTTTTTCCAGACTCAAGCAATGTTTACTCGGCGGCTTACGATGAGTCTAAGGGCATTCTTTATGTCACTTACCGAGCGCCGGGCAATGAGGGTACTGCCCAGTCCGTGAGTATATGCGATGGCAAGCCCCACTCTTACGCTGTCCGGCCAAACCTGCGAGGTCCAATGTATGCGTATGGGTCTGCGGGTACGCCTGTTCCCAAAAGTTTATGGGAAGAGATGCGGTCATCGCAGAGTGCTGGCAAGTTTGTGTGGGACAGGCTGAGGGTATGCGGCAGCTTTGTGGATCACCAGTATCGCTACACGCTGGTGAGCCCAAGCATGGAAGGGTCACTTTACATCCCAAGGAAAGCAGTCATTTATAGAGACCCCCAGACAAATCAAGAATCGCTTGGTTTTAGGGTCCGTGCGGTGCCCACAGTAGGCACAGGGCGGAGGCCATATCTGACATCTGACGGAGACTATGTGAGTTAGGTTCGTCTTAAAACTGATGTCCCTATACAATGCCCACACAACCTGTGGGCTTTTTTATTGCCCACTCCTGATGCAGTATTCATCTAGGGCTTCTTATGGCTATTAAGGTAAACGGCGTCGATTACGACAGCGAGTCTCAGGTTCCTGAGCAGTATCGTATGCAGAGCGAGATGGGGTCACGGCAGAGAGATCCGGGGAATCTTAGCCCAGACTTGGCTCCTAATGTCGGTCGGACAGTTGTACCGCACATCACCACCTTCTCTGGCATGTTGTCTACGCTGGCCAGAACTTATCGCCAGCATGACGAAGCAATCAGACATAACGTCCAGAATGCAAACATGATGAGGCGAGACCCAATCATCATGGGCCCGCTGTTTGCTAGGCAGATGGCGGTGTCTTTGTTGCAATGGCGGGTGATTCCTGAGGATCAGTCGGACGCCAAGGAAGTGGAAGTTGCCCAAAAGCTTACCTACTTGATGAGTAGGATTCCTCGTTTTAGAGAGTACTTACGCAACTTGACTGAGGCTATCTGGTATGGCCGATATGCTTGTCAAAACATCTGGGGGTTTGAGAGGGACAAGAGTGGGCGGCGGTATCGAACCGTGACCGACTGGATTCCTTGTAATGGTGACAAGATTGTCTTCAGGTACGATGATGGCACTGGCAAGTACGATCCGAGAGAGATTGGAGTCAAGGTTTCGGTAGCGCACATCAAGGATGACGTATGGGCAGGGAAGCCCGATGTTGAATACAACGCGGAGGGGACAGCTCTTTTCTTGAGGCGTTGGGAGCGTAGCCGCTTCACCTTGCACAAAAACTTCCTGATGGATGGAGACTACGAAGATCCAACAACTGCTGGCATGATTCATGGTGTTGGGCTCCGCCATTTTCTTTATTGGTCTTGGTTTCAGAAGCAAGAGACTCTGGCCCAGCTTGCTGAAGTTGTGGAGCGAGCGGGGATGGGCTTTACGGTCTATCACTACCCAGCAGGCAATGCACAAGCTAAGGATGAGATGGAAAGGCTTGCACAGGAGCAAGCTCACAAGAACCAGATTGTCTTGCCGATGGAGATTACCAATCCAGACGCATATGGCATTCAACAAATTCCACCTAACACGCAAGGCATCATGGCCTTGCAGTCCTTGATAGATGATTACTTTGGCAGCTGGATCATCAAGTTCATCTTGGGTCAGTCTTTGACTTACAGAGCGGAAGCAGGGACTCCGGGGATCTCAGACCTGCATCGAGATTCATTCCTGCAGATTGTCAAATACGACAGCCTTGGAGTAGAAGAGACGGTTACTCGCGAACTGCTATCAATGATTTTGGCATTCAACTTTCCAGACATGAAGAATGTCAACTTCAAGTTCAAGCTTAATACCGAAGAAGCCGTGCCATTAGAAAAGTTGCAGGCACTGCAAGCAGCGTGGAGCATGGGAGCCAAGATCAAGTCTGAAGATGTTATGGGCTTGATTGGTTTGAACACAGCTGGGGAGACTGATGACAGCCTGTTCAATCCTCAGGTCACTTCTGCTTTGGAGCAATACAAGCAGATGGTTGATCAAGGCGGAGAGATGACTCCGTTTGCTCCGGGCCCGGAGATGATGCAGCCTGCTGCAGAAGAAATGCCGCCAGAGGTTCCTGCTGACACGCCCGTGCCTGTTGAGTCGGGTGCTGAGCCTGAGCTTACGCCAGAGGAAGAGCAGGAGATTGAGGCTATGCTTGGCCCCATCATGCAGGCCAAGAGGTATGACAAAAAGGGAGGCGACATGCCTTCCATCAAGGAGGACTTGCATGAACTTCTCCTCAAGCCTCATGAGTCACAAAACTCTCACCAGAGAGTTGTTGACCATCTTGCCGCCATGGATATGGACGCTGATGCTAAAAACCTTGAGTCGTCCAAGTTCACTGATGACTATGTCGTTTACATCAAGGATTTGATAGAGAGGCTTTTTGATAGCGAGGAGGCAGACTCAGACGAGTATGCCAAAAAGGAGAAGAGCGGTAACTACAAGCCCAACCAAGGCATGAAGGGAAATGCCAAACGAGGTTTGGAGTTGCGGAAGAAACACGGCAAGGGTGGCACCGCTGTTGGGGTTGCTCGCGCTAGAGACATCATGAACGGTAAGGCCTTGAGCTTTTCTACCGTCAAGCGTATGCACTCATTCTTTAGTCGCCATGCTGGCAATGAAGAAGGTGGTGAAGATGACGCTGGTTACATTGCATGGCTGTTGTGGGGCGGAGACAGCGGGCGAAATTGGGCTCGTAGCATTGTTAATTCCAAGGAGAAAAACTCTAGGGAGGGTGATTCCGATAAGTATACACCCGCCGCCATAGGCCCTATAGTTGGTGCTGCAGTCGGCGGGTTGGCTTCTGCACTTCCGGGATTGGCGGCTGGAGCCATGAGTGGTGGAGGCGGGCAGCCGAAGGGTAAGGCGGAATATCTTAAGTATGATGCTGAAGAGCAGGACGCTACGGAAAGCTCGGCAACAGTCTCTTCCGATGGAATCATCGAAGATCATGAGCTGCATGGCCGCATGGTGGATGAATTTGGAACTACAGATGACCACATGGAAACAGCGTTCGTCATGCCTGATGGCCGCAAGATTCGAGGCGAAGCTACTACAAAACGTAGGGGGCAGCTCAGTGCTTTCGATCACTCTGCTATTGAAAGGCTTTATCCTCACAACAGTCCCGACATCGGCAAGGTCAGCAAAGCAGGCAAGACAACTTCTAATCGAAAACTTAAGTCTGTGCTGCATGCCGTCAACAGTGGCGTGATGTTTTTTAATCCGCAACTGGATGAAGACGGGCATCATCAAGCCAGCATTAGTGCTGGTATTTCGCCTGAACAAAAAAGGTTTTTGAGGAGTCTCGTTCGTAAGGGCAACTCAGTAAACCTCTCGGTCCTTGATCCGGCTAGAAAGGGTCGGGTTGTTAAGGACGAGGATACTGGTGAGATGAAAACCATTGACGCTCCCTTGCCTGTGTTCGAGAAAACAGCAGGCACGACTCAGGAGTTAAATGAGATCCTCAAAAACGCCTCAAGTTATTTGCCCCGCACAGGTGAGAGCTTGGACATTGATGTCCCGGAAGATGCACCAGAAACTTCTACCGTCAAGTTCATGCAGTCGCCACGTCGAGTCCGGTCAACGCACGCTCCTGATCGCAAACAAACCATGGCGACAACCTATGACGCCTTAGTAAAGGATCACGGCTTAAGGTTCGACATAGGGGATGCGGATGATCAAATGGCACTTGCTGACGGGCTTGCTCATGAAACAATCTTTGCGCTGAGCCGAGACGGCAATGCTGCAGACTGGTATGACAAGAGTTTGCAGCAAGCGGTCAAGAATATTTCTGCAATACCCGGCTTTGAAAACGTCAGAAGAAAAGGGGCGGACCAAGACATATTTAAAATGTTCTTAGCTCTAACTTCGAACATGACCGATGTGCCAAACAACACGGCTCAAGCTGTAGACTTGTTTTCACATTGGAAAGAGACTGGTGAGATCAATACGGAGTACAGCTTCAAGGGGCAAGCTAAAAATGCCATGTCCAAGCACATGGTGCTGCTCAAGGACATGTTGGGGCACTTTGGTTATGAGAAGAATCCAGAGTCTGCCATCAAGAAGATGGCTAAGTTTATGCAGAAGAAGATTGCAGTGGGGGATCTCAAGCAATTTAAGTATGGCTCTGAGATAAGTGAATTTAGTGTCATTGATGAGAATCAAGATGTTGTCGAGACATTTTCGAGCGAGAAGAAGGCAAAGTCGTTTGTAGAAAAGAACCCCGGATACGACATAGTGGAAACGCCTACCGGGGAGAGACGAGGCCTGACTGTTAGTGGTGAAGCGATGGGAGAGAGGCTTCCCGGCGCGGTCATCTTTGGTCCCAAGCTTGGTTCGTTCTTCAATAACTTGTATGGCAATTTTGACACGGTAACCATGGATCGTTGGTTCATGCGGACCATCAATCGGCACGCAGGTACTGTCACAGACACAAGGCCCGGCGCAGCCAAGGGTCAGGCAGCAAGGCTTTTGGGGGAACTTGAGAAACAAGATCCTCAAGGACTTTCTTATGAAAAGATGTTTGACCCTGAAACTGGTGACAACTACGGGACTCCAGAGCAGACACATGAAATGCTCAAGGATGAGCTTCGCGGCGTTATGGAAACAGGCGAAGTTGAAGAGTTTGGTTTGCTTGATCAATTCAATGGCTTGCACTATGCCAAGTATGCCAAGGATGGATTCAAGGACCGAACCGGATTTAAGAACGCTAACAAGCAATTGTTCCTAAACATCAACTCACTCAATGAGGCTCCGGGTGGCTCGAAGGCCCGTCAAGACATGCGTGAGGTCATGAGATTAACCCGCGAGAAGGTTGAGGAGCAGACTGGGATTGACTTGGCTCCAGCGGCTATACAAGCATTGTTATGGTATTACGAAAAAGATTTGATGCCCCGCTCGGGCTTAGTTCTATCAAGACAGGCAGGAACTGATTATGCAAGAGAAGCAAGAAGAATCGCAGAAGAAAGAGCAGGTACTACCCCTGCGACCCGCAAACTTTGGCACAGCAGATCCGGTGTCGGGGAGCTTGGATCAGATGGAACACAACGAGTACTTGGAGAGTCTGTCGGAGGAGGAGTTCCTGATGCTGAGACAAAGGCTGAAGGAACTCTTGAAGGCCAAGTAGATGACATTGATCAGGTCATAGACTTGCTCAAGGAAGCCCTGCCGGGGTTGGTGCGTGTTGCAATTCAGCAAGCAGTAGAGCAGGATCAACCAGAACGTAATCAGATGGGGGCGGGGCCTCGGGACCACAAGCCAACAGACTTTGATGTTACTAATAAACAAATCAATGGGCTTGCCACGTCCAATCGTGGCACCATGCCAAGGCAGGCAGCATTGTCCACTATGCCTGCCAAGATGCCTATGCCAAACATGCCCACCAATCCCATGTCCAAGACAGGGATGACCGAAGATGCTACCCGCATCGGTGGAAGCACAGGCATGGCGTCCAATCAATCTATGCTGCGTGACATGTTTCTCAAGTACAAGAAGGTGGAGCTAATCGAAAAGCTTCGCCCCTTTGTTGACGCAGATCCAAACTTTGTGCTGACAGATGCCCAAGGGAAGAAACGGCGAGGCAGCTTGATTAAGGCTGACAAGTATTCCCTAGCCAATACTCTCGCGGAGAAGTATGCAACAGGTGCGGCAAGCATCCCCGGTGGTGATCCGTTTAACCCGACAGGGGCAATGCCGGGGGCGCCCTCTACTCCGCCACCGATGCCTCAGGCTTCACCGCAAGCTTCACCCCAGCCTTCATCACAGCCAGCAACACCAACGTTAACTGCGGACTTTGAGGCCAATGTTGATAGGCAGCAAACAGGCGAAACCGATGCAGAGCATATTGCTAGGGCGTTGAATCATGTTGATTCGATCCATGAAATAGATCACGCCTCTCATGGCACGTTCAGCTTTGCAGGCGACCCATTCTCTGTGGGGGATGACGGTTCCTTTTTGGATACGCTTGTTGTGCGTCACAAAGATCAGCAAGGGAATATCAAGGAAATAGACCATGATGATTTCAGGTCTATGGTTGGTGAGGATGACTATGTTGCATTGGGCAGGCGGGCAATAGAGGCAGACAACGAAGCTTGGTCAGAGAAGGCTCGCCAAATTGGAATTTACAATGAGGCTGATTTTATTGGGCTCGAACACGGCAGAGGCAATGCGTTCTTCACGCAGCAATCTAAGCGAGATATGAATGATCTTGTCACCGGAATGATGCATCGTGTCGGCAAGGCTGAGGGTGGGATTGATCTCAAAGACTACAGCTCTGTTGCTGACCAGCATGAAGCTGGGTGGAAGGCATTTGGGCAGTTCGCCAAAAAGACCGACAAGTATGTACAATCAGCGATTGATAAGGGATATAGGTACGATGACAACTTGACGAAGAGCCAGAACACTGTAGAAGCTGCAAAACATCTCGCTGGCATGGCAAAGGAGAAAGGGTTTGAGCCAAACCCAAAGGCAACAGCCTCTCAAAATATGAGGGATGCCCATAACTATCTTGCCGAGTCAGACAAGACATTATCAAAAGCATTTACGGGAATCGGGGCTATCTTGTTGATCGCATACATAACAGCGGCACTTAGGAACTAGGCAGTCCGATGGAAAACTATTCAGTGGCCCTCAGCGGCTTTATTGTCGCGGTAATCACCGCAGCAACGGCATATTTGAACCAGAGACTAAAAGGCCTCGATCAGCAGGTTAATAACAAGGGGAGGCACAACCGAAGCGAATCTTTGTACGAGCTTGCTCACAAAAATGACATCATCACATCTCAGCAGCTTGAGATGCTGAAGATGATTAAGGAAAAGGTGGGGGTGACCGAGGAGGTCTGTGAAGAAAATGCCGAGAGATTGAAGTTGGTTGAGGCAAAGATCAAGGAAGACAAGACAGAAAATAAAAAGCGATTTGATTCTATCGATGTCCGGCTAGCTTTTTTTGATGAGCAGTTTGATGCATGACGAGTCGCTGCCAAGCCGATTCGAATTCATTACGGACTGGCTGGTGGGCCGCAGGGACTGGCTCTGTCCGACAATTATTTTCTGCTGGTTAGCAATACAGAAGTGCATTGCGATTGCACTAAGAAGTTTCACATGGGCCTTCAGTAGAACATAAGGAACCTAAACATGAGCAACATTTCAAACTTCGAGTCAAACGAAGTCGGCAAAGAAAGACTGACCACACTCCGTCGCTACGGTGGTGATGCTAAAAAGATTTGCGACATGATGTATCAGCTTGCGTCTGGTTACGAAGCTTTCCGTTCTGGTCTCGATCCAGAGGCAGACGCTGGTGACATCGTTTACTCTGATTCTGCGTTTGATTTCAGCGTTGCAGAATGCCTGCCTGTGCTTGAAATGATGACGGATGAACAGAAAGTATGGCTGGATCGTTATCTCGATGGTCTGGGTTATCAACCGAAGGTGTAACTAGATGGCGATCACAGCAGACGCCCAGTGGTGGATTCGTACTGATGGCAACGACCTAAATGGTGCTGGATTTGATAGCACGATTGGTGGTTACGGTACGAACTACTCCGACCAAGCGGCGGCACAACTGACGCTCACAGACCTTGCAACATCCGGTGCAGGCTCTACGACGCTGACCAGTTCGACTGGTGGATTTACATCTGCCATGGTTGGCAATGCCATTCAGATTGTCAGTGGAACAAATGTGACCAACGGTTACTATTTTGTAACGGGATACACCAGCTCTAACAGCGTGACGGTTGACAGAGCCCCGGACAATGGTGGCGGGGGTATATCGTCAGGCAATGGAAAGCTGGGTGGAGCTTGGGCCAGTCCTGAGTTTGTAATTGGAACTGCCGCGACTACAACGCCCAGTCCATTGGTGGCAGGAAATACTGTCAACATCAGGGGCAGTGGCACTGATAATCCATCGAGCCCTGATTACACGTTTTCGACCTACAGACAACTAACGTCGGGAACAACAAATAATTACATTAAATTTGTCGGCTATAACGGCAGGCCCCACATCCGAGGTGCACACAATCTAATAATTTACAACACTACCGACCACTGGTACAGCAATTTGAAATTTTCTGCGGGGAGTTCTTCTTTTGCTAATAATTATGGTCACGTTCAAGATTGCATTATTACGAATTGTGTCTTTGACCAAAACGGATACGGTGGCATCGGTGCACAACCAAGGTACGCCTATAATAATTATTTTTACGACAGCGGAAGCTCGTCAGGTGCCACAGATTATCCGGCAATACGCATGAAAGCTTACAACTACGGATGCTTTGGCAATTTCATAAACACCTACGGAGGTGGCATAGATTTAACTTCGGGAAACATCAATGTTTGTCGAAATAATGTAATTGTTGGTAATGGGGCTGGCTACGGCGTGAGGTTCGGAGGTAATACTGCAAGTTTTCGATTTAATATCTACAACAACACAATTTTAAATCACGCTTATGGCGTAGAAAGTACGCATGTCACGCAAACCGACTCCGCGGAAGATATCTCCGGCAATTTGATTGCTAATTGTGGCGTGGGAATTTATTTCCCTTCAACGCTGGATGACCTAAATGTTCCCGGCTCGTATCACAAAAACGGCTTCTACAACAACACGGCAAACTATCAAAACTGGTCCGGGCGTTCTAGCGATGTGATTTTGACAGCAGACCCGTTCACCGACGCATCGGCGGGTGACTATTCTTTGAACACCACTGCCGGTGGTGGTGCAGCCTGTCGCGGTGCAATCAATCCGTTTGAGTTTACGCCGATTGTTTCGCCTGTTGGTTACGGCGATATCGGTGCGTTGCAGTCTGACCCTACTGGTGCAGGCGGCGGTTCTTCCTACACCAACGTTGCTGCCGCTAAATTTACGAGGCTTGAGTAGATGGCTAGTAGGTACTGGGTAGC
>CEPP01012218.1_pt1 | contig 26252 bp, 28 predicted proteins | sample 530521 | NCBI WGS metagenome assembly CEPP01 (sample SAMEA2620256, study PRJEB7988) | marine metagenome | biome: marine biome (ENVO:00000447); feature: surface water layer (ENVO:00002042); material: "saline water (ENVO:00002010), including plankton (ENVO:xxxxxxxx)" | depth 5 m | reverse complement strand
CCATGCTGCGCATGGTCCCCCTCCCCCGATGGGGGAGGAATGTACCGTGCTCAAGCAGCGAGGCTCCGCGAGCCGAGCGGTAGCGCGTCAACAATATGAACCGAAAACAACAATCCGTTCATGGGAGCCTTTCGCTGCGTCCGCGCATTTTCATGACACGACCCCACTGATGGAGTGAGTCATGTCGAAGATGATCAACAGAGCTTTGATGGCCGGTGCGGCCCTTGTGGCCATGTCGGCGGTGCCGGGTATCGCCAGCGCGCAGTCGGCCAATGGAATCACCAACTGCGACGCCCCCGGCGGGCGGCAACAGGCCGGTGCCGTGATCGGTGGTGTGCTGGGCGCCTTGGCTGGCAGCCAGATTTCGGACAATGAGCGCGAGTTGGGCGCCGTGGCCGGTGCGGCTGCGGGTGCCGCTGCGGGCTCCTACGTCGGCTGCCAGCAGCAGCGCGACCGTGCCCGCCAGGCGCCTCAGGCTCAACAGGGCGGGGCCACCGTCCGCGCCACCAGCAATCTGCGGGTCCGTTCGGGGCCCGGCACCAACTATCGCCAGATCGGCAGCCTGAGCGCCGGCCAGTCGGCGCAGGTGACGGGTTCGCAGGGCGAATGGGTGCAACTGAGCAACGGTGGCTGGGTCAGCGCCCACTATCTGACCTACTGATCGGGTCCCAGAGCTGACGAGCGGGGCGTGTCCGGCAAGGGCGCGCCCCGTCTTCGTGTGCGTCTACTGGCTGACCCACAGGATACGGCGCACCCAGGCCAGATCGGCGCGCGCCACCTGACGCGGGGGATAGTCCGGATTGATCGACAGCAGCGTCAGCCCGGACGCATCGGTGCGCTCCACCTCCTTGACCAGGGTCTCGCCGGAATGGGTACGCACCACCACCCGGTCGCCGCGCCGCACGGGTCGGGGCTCGGCATCAACGATCAGCTTGTCACCGGGGCGATACAGCGGCGCCATGGACTCGCCGGACACCTCAAGGCTGTAGAGCCCATCGCGGGGCTGGGGCAGGTCGGTCTCCAGCCAACCCTCACCGGTCGGCAGGCCCGCCTCGTCGAAAAATCCGTCCTGACCGGCCTGGGCCAGCCCCAGCAGCGGCACGGCGGTCGGTGGCTCCTCCGCATCCTCGGCCAGACGGGCGAACTGGCCCAGCGACAGGCCACAGACCGCCAGAACGCGCGTCAGGCTTTCGGTCGAGGGCCAGCGCGGCCGTGCCTCGGGCGGCGGTCCCAGGCGTTTGGACGGATTGAAGGCGGTCGGATCCAGTCCCGCCCGCCGCGCCAGCCCCGAGGCCGTCAGCCCCTCGGCCTGCGCCAGCCGGTCCAGCCCCCGCCATATCTGCACATGAGTGAGCGGCACATCAGCCCTCCACGCGAATCAGAGGGACAGGATATAGGAAAAGAAGCCTACTCCAAGCCCGCGGCGCGACGTTCCTGCCAGGCCCAGAAGGTGCCTACGGCGAGGGCGACCAGCACGCCGTAACCGGCCAGGTTGATGACGGTGTAGTAGGACGAGATCGAGGGGCGGATATCGAGGGTCATAAGAGCGTGGGCGGTGACCACCAGCAGCTGGGCAGCGCAGGCCCAGGTCGGCCAGGTGCGATGCGATTTCCACACCAGGGCCCCCAGCACCAGCAGCATGACCACATCAATGGCCAGCATGCTCCATTGGGCGCTGTAGAGGTCGCTGTCGTTCTGGACGAGCATCGATGCCAGCCAGCCGAGGCCATAGGCGCCGGCAGCGATCCGCTCGGTCTCCTCGCCTTTCAGGAAGGCGAATCCCAGAACCAGCACAATGAAGGCCGCGCCGATCTGGGAATAGAGGGTGTCAAACATGAGATCGCCCCCTGAGCGAAACACTCAGAGGGCGATCATGCATTGAATCGGGTCTGACCGGAATGTCCGGTGTCAAACATTACGCCGAATTCAGGCCAGGCGCAGGTGACCCTTGGTCGGCGGGGTTCCGCCCACCGGGGTTTCCCAATCGTCGGGCTTGTCGACGGGACCGACGGCGTAGACGCCCCAGCCCATCTTGCGGTGGTCCTTTTGCAGCTCGGCGTGGCAGGCGACGATGGCCGTACGGGCTTCGCTGAGGGCGGCGATGGTTTCCATGGCCTTGGCCTGGCTACCGGCGCCGGCGACCGGCGAGACTTCCAGAAGGGCGCGGGCGCCGATCATGGACTGAACCAGGGTCGTGGTCTGGGTGATGGCCGCATCAATGGCCTTTTCCGTAGCGTGCAAATCCTTGGCAACGCCAGCGATGACTTGTGTTCTGTCCATGAAACCCTCCAAGCAACTATGGTTAAGCAAACCTTAACACGCTTCGGGCCGCCTTGAAACACAGGTTTTCGAAGAAATAGTCCCGGTAACGCCTCCGCCGATCGGTGGCTCATCCTCGGGCTTGTCGACCGGGCCGACTGCAAGGGCCTCCAGTCCCAGACTTCGGGCGAGGGCGGCCAGCCGCCCGTGGGTGCGGACGATGTGGCCGCGGGCCTCGGACAGGGCCACGACGGATTGAGCGGTGTCCTCGAAGGCCTTCTGTCCGGTGACGGCCGACAGATAGGCCTCGGCCCGGGCCTCGGGCAGATAGGCGGCCAGCCGGGCGGTGTGGATCAGGGCGGCGTCAATGGCCGATTCAGCGGCATACAGGCGATGGGCCAGTGTCTGGCCGACGTCGGAACGGGTCATGTGCGAATCTCCCCTGTGGCGGGTTGCCACGGGAAAATACAACCATAACCTGCGTAAACTTACAACCCGGGGCTGTCTTCCAGCAGGAAGTGCGCGGTCAGGGCGGCGATGGGCTGGGCCTCGTCCTCCTGCCAGGCTTCGGCCAGTACGTGGGCGACACGCCGCCCGGCCTTGTTGATGCGGGCCCGGGCATAGACGTGCTGGGGCCGCCCCGAGCGCAGATAGGCGACAGAGACATTGATCGGACGGGGCAGGTGCATGCCGGGGAAGCTCTCGGCGACCTGGGCCATGGCCGTGATCTCGAGCAGGGCCGCCGTTGATCCGCCATGCAGGGCCGGCAGCATCGGATTGCCGATCAGATGATCGGAAAACGGCATGGTCACGGTCAGGAGATCGCCGGCCTGCTCGGCGGTCAGGCCGAGGAAGCGGGCATAGGGCATGGCCTCGATCACGCGGCTCATTCCCCGGCCTCCGGCTTCGGACGGCGTTCAGGCCGTGTCGTGGTCAGGATATAGGCGGACTGGGCCGCCGCGACCGGATCGTCGGGCGCATCCTCGAACGCCCAGGCGCGGACAAAGGCGATAGACCGCGTCAGGCGATAGCAGCGCGCCTCGGCGATCAGATCGGCGCGGGGCCGGGCGGCGCGCATGTAGTCGACGCGCAGGTCCAGGGTCGCCAGTGGCTTGAAGTTGTCCAGCGAAACCCAGACGGCCAGTCCGCCGACATGGTCCAGCAGTGTGGTGACGACACCGCCGGCGATGACGCCCGTGTCCGGGTCACCGACCAGATCCTCGCGCCAGGGCACCCGGATGCGGACGCGATCGCCGTCCAGCGACTCATAGGTGAAGCCGAGCGCGTGGGTGTGGGCTGCACCCGAGGCCAGTTGCGGTAGAAGCGGGGCGATTGCGGGAACGTCCATACCCCGTGCTTATCGCGCCGAACGATGCCTGCAAATGGCGGAGCGCGTCTTCGAACTCAGCCTGCGGCGACCTGGGGTCCGTCCGCCATCGCCTCGTCCTCGACCTGGGGCGCGGACAGAGCCGCGTTCATGGCGTGGCGCAGGCGCTCGGGCTTGATCGGCTTTTCGACAACGGCGGCCATGCCGGACGCGATGTAGCGACGGGCGTCCTCGGGGTCGGCATTGGCCGTCAGGGCGATGATCGGCACATCGCGCATCGGTCCTTTGAGCTTGCGGATCGCCTGGGTGGCCTGAAGCCCGTCCATACGCGGCATCTTGATGTCCATCAGGACCAGATCGAAGTCGCGTTCCTTGATGGCGTCCAGCGCCTCCATGCCGTCGTCGGCCGTCTCGGACGTGCAGCCGAACATTTCGCACAGGGCCTGGGCGACCACGCGATTGGTGGCGTTGTCGTCGACGATCAGGATATGCGGATTGGCGATCATGTCGGATTCGACCATGTCCGAGACATTGCTGTCGGCCTCGACGGGCCGCTCGGCACGCTCGGCCGAGATGTCGAACGCAAAGGTCGCGCCCCGGCCCGGGTTGTTCTCGGCCCAGATGCGTCCGTCCAGCCGGTCCATGATCTGGCGACAGATGGCCAGACCCAGACCCGCACCGTCGGGGCCGGAGCCGTGCACAAAGGGCTCGAAGATCACATCGACCCGGTCTGCGGGGACACCCGGGCCATCGTCGCGGACACGTGCCTGCATGACGACGCGGTCGCCCTCGATCCAGGCCTTCAGCCCGGCCTCGACCATGCCATTGCGGGCAAACTTCAGCGCATTGCCGATCAGGTTGTTGAAGATCTGCTTGATACGGACCGGGTCAATCTTCGCGGCCAGTTCGGTGTCGCCCTCATAGCTGACGACCAGATGGACATTGTCCTGTGAGGCGCGCGGCTCCCACATGGCGGCGACATCGTCCATCAGGGCGCGGAGCGGCGTGGGCTGCAGATTGATGTCCAGCTCGCCGGCCTCGGCGCGCGACAGGTCGAGGGCGTCCTGCAGGATTTGCAGCAGGACTTCCGACGAGTCGACGATGGTCTGGACGTGGGACTGGGCCGCCGCATTCAGCGGCTGTCGACGCAGCAGTTCGGCCACTGCCAGCACGCCGTTCAGCGGTGTGCGCAGTTCATGGCTCATGATCGACAGGAACTGGCTCTTGGCGCGCGCTGCGGACAGAGCCTGGGTACGGGTGTCGGACAGCATGCGGGCCTGTTCGGTCAGCTCGGCATTCTGGCGGCGCTGGTCGTCATTGATGGCCTTCAGCAGCGAGATGACCGTGCCGATGCCCCAGTATTTGCCCTTGCGGGTGACAATAAAGCCCCGGGTCAGGGCGCCGGGCCCCGAGCTCAGCATGGCGTCGCAGAAGCTGTCGATGCGGACCCCGGCCTCGACCACCGAGGGCTCGTCGTCCATCAGTTCGGTGATGGGGCGGTTGCCGTACAGCGCATGGCCAAAGGGGCCCGCGACCTTGAGCAGAAAGGCATTGCGCTCGATCAGGCCCACGGGCCGGTCATCCTTGACCACCGGTATCACAAGCGCGTCCGGAAAATCCTTGAAGTGGGCAAAGATCGCCGCTCCGAGCGTCTCGGGCGGGACCGGTGTGGCCCTTTCGGTCAGCTTTTCGATCGTCGGCATAACTGACCGATACTCCCTCGACTGGATGTGAGGCTTAACCGACAACCATTTGCAGATTGGTAAACGCGGGAAACTTCGGTTTTCCTGCCGCATTCTCGACGCTTTTGCATCGATCCCGCCGCGGGTGTATGAGGCGCCTCTCCCGCCTTTACGGGCTTTTTCGCATGCGCGCGGCCAGACGGCCGACCGCAGATTTGTCATGAGCGCTTTCGACCCACAGCCCGCCGCTTCGGCCCTCGTCCTGTTCTCGGGCGGGCAGGACAGTGCGACCTGCCTGGCCTGGGCGATGGAGCGGTATGCGCGCGTCGAGACGGTGGGCTTCGACTATGGCCAGCGCCATGCGGTAGAAATGCAGGCCCGGCTTGCGGTGCGCGACGGCATGCGCGCCGCCCTGCCGCAAGGGGCGGACCGGCTGGGCGAGGACCATGTCGTCGACCTGACCGGCTATGGCGCCATCGCCGAGAGCGCCCTGACGGCCGACCGGGCCATGGAGATGGACGCGCGGGGCCTGCCGACCACCTTCGTCCCGGGGCGCAACCTGGTGTTCCTGAGCGTGGCGGCCGCGCTGGCCGACCGGCGTGGACTGGACGTGCTGGTCGGGGGCATGTGCGAGACGGACTTCTCGGGCTATCCCGACTGTCGCCGCGAGACGATCGACGCCATGGAACGGGCCCTGTCGCTGGGTCTGGATCAGCCGGTGCGGATCGAGACGCCGCTGATGGCCCTGACCAAGGCCGGGACCTGGGCGCTGGCGCACCGGATCGGCGGCGAGCCGCTGGTCGAGCTGATCCTTGAGGCCAGCCACACCTGTTACCGGGGCGACCGGTCGGAGCGACATGTCTGGGGCTATGGTTGTGGCACCTGTCCGGCGTGCGAGCTGCGCGCGCGCGGCCATTCCGAATGGGTGGCCGCATGACCTATTCGGTCAAGGAGACCTTTCTGACGGTGCAGGGCGAGGGCGGACAGGCGGGGCGTGTGGCCGTCTTCCTGCGCTTTGCCGGCTGTAATCTGTGGAGCGGGCGCGAGCAGGACCGGTCGACGGCGGTCTGCACCTTCTGCGATACGGACTTTGTCGGCACCGATGGCGACGGCGGCGGCAAGTTTGCGACGGCCGGGACCCTGGCCGACCACGTCGCCGGGTTCTGGACGGGGCAGGGCGGGCGGCCGCTGGTCGTCTGCACCGGGGGCGAGCCCCTTTTGCAGCTGGACGGTGCCCTGATCGCGGCCCTGCACGCGCGCGGCTTTGAGATTGCGGTCGAGACCAATGGCACGATCGCGGCCCCCGAGGGCATCGACTGGATTTGCGTCAGCCCCAAGGCCGATGCCCTGGTGATCCAGACGACGGGCCAGGAGCTGAAACTGGTCTATCCGCAGGACACGGCCCGGCCCGAACGGTTCGAGGACCTGGCCTTTGAACGGTTCTGGCTGCAGCCGATGGATGGTCCGGACGTCCTGGCCAACACGGCGGCGGCCTTTGACTATTGCCTGACCCATCCCAAGTGGCGCCTGAGCGTCCAGACCCACAAATATATCGGCGTGCGTTGATGCCCACTTTCGAGATCACCAAACAGGCCACCTTCGACGCGGCTCACCATTTCCCGAACGAGCCGGAGGGCAGCATCTATCGCCGGGTGCATGGCCACTCCTTCACGGTCGAAGCCACGGTGCGGTCCGAGACGCTGGATGCCGAGCATGGCTGGGTCGCGGACCTCGGTGCGCTGGACCGGGCGTTGAAGGCGGCGGCGGAAGAGCTGGACCACGGCCTGCTCAATGAAAAGCCGGGGCTGGAAATGCCCAGCCTGGAGAACCTGTGCCTGTGGTTCGCCAACCGGATGAAGCCGGAGTGGCCGGGCTTGTGTCGCATCCAGGTGGCCCGCCCGACCATCAACGAGCGGTGCGTGCTGACGCTCTAGCAGTCGCGGCCCGAGGCGCGGCGCTGTTCGCAGCGGCGTTGCTCGCGCTCATAGCCCCGCTGTTCTCGCTCGCGCTTCAGACGGGTTTCCTCGTCCGAGGTCGTGACGGCGTCGACACCGGCGCCCAGCACGGCCCCCGTCGCCTTGACCGTGCCGCCGACCACGGCAGCGCCCGTGCCGACGACAGCGCCCACCAGACAGCCCTGAAGCATCAGGGATGCACCGAGCACGGCCGCAAGCGAGATCAAACGCGATGTGGAACGGATCATTGGCCGGTACTCCCAGGGTCGGGATCAGGGTTACCGGCCAATGATGAACAAGGACTGAGGACAGGTCTAGCGGCTGTCGACCATGACCAGTTCGGCGTCCTCGTGGGCGGTCACCGTGATGGTGGGCTCGTCCTTGATCCCTGCGCCGTCGCGGGCATTGAGGACTGTGCCGTTGACGTCGATGGACCCTACGGCCTGCACCAGATAGGCACGCCGGCCCTCGGCCAGGTCATAGGTCAGGCTTTCGCCGGCCTTGAGCGTCGCGCCCAGCACGCGCGCGTCGGCATTGATGTCCAGCGCGCCGTCGTCCGGATCGCCCGAGGCCAGCACCTGGAATTTGCCGGTCCGGTCCGACCTGGGGAAAGGTTTCATGCCCCAGCCGGGTTTGGCGCCGGGTTTGTCGGTCTCGATCCAGATCTGGAACAGGGTGGTGGTCTCGTCCTCGAGGTTGAACTCCGAGTGACGCACGCCGGTGCCCGCGCTCATCACCTGGACGTCGCCCGCGCCGGTGCGACCGCGATTGCCCATGGAGTCCTCATGGGTGATGGCCCCGGTCCGGACATAGGTGATGATTTCCATGTCCGCGTGGGGGTGGGGCGGAAAGCCCGATTGCGCGGCGATCTCGTCATCGTTCCAGACACGCAGCCGGCCCCAGCTCATGCGGGCCGGGTCATAATAGTTCGCGAACGAGAAGTGGTGGCGGGCCTTCAGCCAGCCGTGGTCGGCCCCGCCGAGACTGTTGAAGGGTCGGACGTCGATCATGATGCGGTCTCCCTGAGGGTGGAACGGGGGTCAGCCCGCGCCGGTTCGGCCGCTATATAGGTAACTGTGCCGGTGACGAAAAGGGGCCCCGCGTACGGCGTGTCAGGATCATTGCCACACGTTTGGCGGTTATATACGGGTACTCATCACTTTTCCCGTCGGAGCGACAGTTTCCCAGCATGCCAAACTCCGCAGGTATGACGAGTGAACGTCTTGGCCGCATCGTCGAGGGAGCCGCGAGCGAGGTCTATATATTCGGCGCAGAGGATTTCCGGTTCCGGCTTGTGAACAAGGGTGCCCGGGATAATCTGGGATACAGCATCGAAGAGCTGGCCGGTCTGACGCCGTGGGATATCAAGCCGGTCATTGGCCGCGACGCCTTCCTCGCCCTGATTGAGCCGCTTCAGGCGGGGAAAGTCGAAAGGCTCGACTTTGACACCGTTCACCGGCGGAAAGATGGAACGGATTACAATGTCGCTGTGAAGCTGCAGTTGTTCGTCGATGGTGATGATGCCGTTTACTATGCGGCGATCCAGGACACGACAGACTACCGTCGCATCGAGTCCGAACTCAGGGACACGGCCAGACGGCTCGATGGCATCCTCAGCAATACAACCATGTCCGTATTTCTGATGGATGAGCGGCAGCACTGTGTGTTCATGAACCGGGCGGCGGAGAAGCTCACGGGATATGCTTTCCATGAAACGACCGGACGCCCGCTGCACGATGTGATCCACCACACCCGTCCGGATGGCTCGCCGTTTCCGCTCTCGGAGTGCGCCATCGACCGTGCTTTCCCCGAAAAGGCCGGAACGCAGGGCGAGGAGGTCTTTGTCCATAAGGACGGCTCCTTCTATCCGGTTGCCTTTACCGCCAGTCCGATCCGCGACGACGAGGCGAACGTCATCGGCACCGTGATCGAGGCGCGGGACATCAGCGAGGAGAAGCGCAGGGAGGAAGCGCGCAAACTTCTGATGCACGAGGTCGACCACCGGGCGCGCAATGTCCTTTCGATCGTGCAGTCGCTCACGCGTCTTACGCGCGCTGATGATCTTGAAACCTACAAACATGCGCTGGTCGGGCGCATCAGCGCCCTGGCGCGAGCCCAGGCGTCCCTGGCCAGCCGCAAATGGGAAGGCGGGCGTCTCGAGGACGTGGTCCGCGAGGAGATTGAAGCGCTCTGTCCCAAAGACAGTGTGGAGGTGAAGGGTCCTGAGGTCGAGCTTTCGCCCGAGCAGGTCCAGCCGATCAGCATGCTGCTTCACGAATTGGCGACCAATGCCAATAAGTACGGGGCCTGTAGCAGTGGCGGGGGCCGTGTCTCGGTCACCTGGACGCTGGACGCGCGTCAGGTGACGCTGGTGTGGCGCGAGTCCGGCGGCCCGCCTGTCACCGCGCCCACGCGCGAGGGCTTCGGCTCATCGCTCAAAGCCAGTGTCGTGCGCCAGCTGAACGGCACCTTCAGTCGCAAATGGGAGCCGACCGGGCTGGTTGTGGAGGTCGCGTTTCCGCTCTGACGCGCGAAATGCCGAGCCTAGCCACCCATCTGCCCCCGGTGCCGCATCATGGCGTCGGCCAGGACGCAGGCGGCCATGGCCTCGACCACAGGCACGGCGCGCAGGGCGACGCAGGGGTCGTGGCGGCCCTTGGTGCGCAGTTCGGTCTCGGTGCCGTCGCGGGTGATGGTGCGGCGCGGCGTCAGGATCGAGGAGGTCGGCTTGAACGCCACTCGCGCCGTAATCGGCTGGCCGGTCGAGATGCCGCCCAGAATGCCGCCCGCCTTGTTCGACATGAAGACCGGCAGTCCGTCAGGGCTCAGTCGCATCTCGTCGGCATTGTCCTCGCCCGATAGTTCGGCCGAGGCGAACCCGGCGCCGATCTCGACCCCCTTGGCGGCATTGATCGACATCAGGGCCGCGGCCAGTTCGGCATCCAGCTTGGCATAGAGCGGCGCACCCCAGCCAACGGGGACGCCTGTGACCTCAAGCGCCACCACGGCCCCGATCGAGGATCCGGCCTTGCGGATGCCGTCCAGATAGTCGGACCACGGCTGGACGACCTCGGCGGAGGCCGCGAACAGCGGATTGTCCTGCACTGCGTCGAAGTCGAGCGCGTCATCGGGAATGCGGTGCGGCCCGATCTGGACCACTCCCGCGCGGATGGCGATGTCCGAGCCAAGGATCAGGCGGGCGACAGCGCCCGCCGCCACGCGCAGGGCGGTCTCGCGCGCGCTGGAGCGGCCCCCGCCGCGATGGTCGCGCACGCCGTATTTGGCCTGATAGACATAGTCTGCGTGGCCGGGGCGATAGGCGCGGGCGATCTCGCCATAGTCCTTTGAGCGCGCATCCTCATTGTCGATCATCAGGCTGATCGGGGTGCCGGTCGTGACCGGGCCATCTCCGTCATCAAAAGTGCCGGACAGGATGCGGACCGTGTCGCTCTCGCGCCGCTGGGTGACGAAGCGGCTGCCTCCGGGCTTCCTCTGGTCCAGCCACGGCTGGATGTCGGCCTCGGTCAGCGGGATCCGCGACGGGCAGCCGTCGATGACACAGCCGATGGCCGGCCCGTGGCTTTCGCCCCAGGTGGTCACGCGAAACAGATGGCCGAAGCTGTTGTGGGACATGGCCCTCTGGCCTTAGGCCGCGAGACGCGGTGTCGTCCAGACCCGGGCGAAGCGGTCGAGCAGATGTTCGGCGGCAGAGGGTGCTTCCTCGGCGGGCATGAGGGTGATGAACAAATGCCCCTGACCGTGACGACCCTTGGCGGGCAGACCCAGTCCCTTGAGGCGCAGACGCACCGGCGGCTCAAGCCCCGCGACGACCCAGGCATTGCGTGGTCCGGCGTGGGTCATCACCTCGACGCGGCCGCCGTCCTGAAGCACCCGGGGGGAAACCTCCGCCTGCATGAACAGGTCGTCGCCGAGCACCGACAGGCCATGGGCTGCCCGGATGCGGACGGCCAGAAACAGATCGCTGTCGTCCCGACCGGCACCCTTCAGCCGCACATGCTCGCCCGCCCTGAGGCCCGCAGGCAGGGTCAGGCGGAAGGTGCGTCCCCGGTGGCGGGTCGTAACCGGCCCGCCGTTCAGTGCCAGCATCGGATCGATGGACAAGGTCGGCAGAGGAGCGCTGCGGCGCATCGGCGGCGCCAGGGCCAGGAGGGCCGGCCTTTCGGCCTGAATGACGTGCCAGGCGGCAATGACCTCGCGGAACCGCTCGGCGTCCCCTGCGGGATGGTCGGGACGCGCCGCCTTGACCGCCCGCAGGAAGGCCTGACGCGTCGTCTCGTGATCGACCGGGCCGGGCAGGCCCAGCACCGCCAGCGCCTGGCGATAGGTCAAAAGGGAGGTGTCGGGGCCGCTCATTGCGACCAAAAGCCACGAACAGGGTCAATGCCGGGTTAACCGTGAAGCTGGCTCTCGCGAACTGGCGCGGGCTGCGCTAGAGAGTGGCGCATGAGCACGCCCGTTATCCCGCCCAGCCCGTCGCGTGAGGAATATGCCCGCGATTATGCCGCAGCACTTGCCGCCAACAGCGATGAGGCGGACTTTGCCTGTGACGAGCCGTTTGCCCTGCTGGAACGGTGGCTGGCCGATGCCGGGGCGCATGAGATCAACGACTCAAACGCCATGGCGCTGGCGACCGTCGATGCCGACGGGCTGCCCGACTGCCGGATGGTGCTGCTGAAAGATGTCAGCGCCGAAGGCCTGACCTTCTATTCTAACCGCGAAAGCGACAAGGGTCAGCAATTGGAGGGTCAGCCGCAGGCGGCCCTGCTGTTCCATTGGAAATCGCTGCGGCGTCAGGTGCGCCTCAGGGGAACTGTCGAGCCGGTCAGCGCGGCAGAAGCCGATGCCTATTTCGCCAGCCGCGCCCGCGAAAGCCGGATCGGGGCCTGGGCCTCGACCCAGTCCCGGCCTCTGGCGGACCGTACCGAACTGGAGGCCTCCGTGGCGCGTCAGACCGCGCGCTTCGAGGGTCAGGACGTGCCGCGCCCCGAGGGCTGGACCGGCTGGCGGCTGGTGCCGGTACAGGTCGAGTTCTGGCGGGATCGCCCCTTCCGCCTGCATGATCGGCTGCGGCTTCACCGGGATGACGCAGACTCGCCCTGGCAAACGCAGCGGCTCTATCCCTGAGGATCAGCCATCGAGGTCGGGCGCTGCCGGGTCCAGATTGGGTCCGCCGTACCGGGCGAGGAAGGTCTCTACGGCATCTGCGGCGATGCGGGCGTGCGAACGCGTGACCTGGACGGAGTCACCGGTGACCAGGGGGACGAAGAAGACCGGGTGCTCGACCATTCCCATCAACTGGCCGGCGGCCCACGACGGTTTGTCGCAAACCAGCTCCCCGCGTGCGTCGAGCGCCACGATGGCCTCGAGCAGGGACGCTCCGATCTGAGCCTTGCCGCGCTCGAAGAAATGGCTGGCCATGGCCTGGAAGCGCGGACGCTCGGCCATGACCAGCCGGAAGACGGACCGGACCAGCGGATCACTCATGAAGGCGGCATAGGCTTCAGCAAACCGGATCAACTGGCAGCGCGCGGGACCGTCGACAGCTCGGACATGGCTGATCTGGCGAGCGAATTCGTTTGAGGCGTCCTCAATGACGGCGTGGAACAGCTCGGCCTTTGAGGGAAAGAAGGTATAGAGGGTGGCGGTCGAAACCCCGGCCTCGCGGGCGATCGGCTCGACTCGCGTCGCGGCGAACCCCTGGGCCATGAACTGGCGTCGGGCCTCGGCCAGCACATTGCGGCGCCGGGGGTCCTCACTGTCAACTTGGAAGAAGGTGGCCGGCTCAGGCCGGGCGGGTTGGGGCAGACTCATGAGCACGAAGGGTGGCGTGGATAACGCCGTCTCGCAAGATTAAAATCGACCGACGTTACCCGACCTCACCCCAGCCACCGCTCCAGCAGCGGATGGGTCAGCACCGGGGCCACCAGCCGGTCCACCGACTGCGGGTCGGTCAGCACGACGGCGGCAGTCGCATCGGCCACGATGAAGTCGGCATGTACCTTGGCCGGTTCCGTCAACCGCTCATGCCCCGGGCGGACCGTCAGCAGATACTGGTCAATGACCGACTGCGCCGTGCGACCACGCTCGACCTGGTCGCGCAACAATCGCCGGATGAAGCGGATGTCCGACGGCGTGTCCACGAATACCCGGATGTCGAACAGCTGGACCAGCGCCGGGGTGCACAGCAGGTGGGTGCCCTCGATCACGATCACATCGGCGGCGGGCACGGGCTCGCCCCCCGGTTCACGCCCGTGGGTGACAAAGGAATAGACCGGCGCCTCGACCGGCTGCCCCGCCTTCAGCGCGCTGAGGTGGCGATGCAGCAGATCATGGTCCCGGGCGGACACGTCGTCGAAATCAAAGGTCGCCGCGTCAAAGTCGGGCAAGGAGGCGGCGTCCCGATAATAGGAATCCTCGCGCACCAGGGCTGCGACTCCCTCCGGCAGGTGCCGGATCAGGGCCTCGGCCAGGGTGCTCTTTCCCGAGCCCGAGCCGCCGGTGATGGCGATCAGAATGGCCATGGATCGGCTCTAGCGGAAGAAGCAGGTCAGGCCGGCGTACAGGGTTTCGACCGTGGCATCCGGCCCCTCGGATGACAGCATGCCGCCCAGATCGCCACTCGAGAACTCGGTGCCGAGCGTCGAGTCCGGGATCATTTCCACGACCCGTGCGGACTGAAGGTCGGTCCGGCTGGAGCCCACACCGACGCCATCTGCAGTGGTCAGACTGGCCTCGTCGAGGAACCAGCCGGCGAATTTGTCGTCCTGAAAGGCCAGCTGCAGGCCGTTCGGATATTCGGCGAACTGCGTCGGGCCGGCTCCGCACTCACTGTTGGTGGTCACCTGGGGCGTTTCGGTGCCCAGCAGGGTCGAGACGGCGTTCAGGACCATGTCCTGCGACATGCCGAAGGGCAGGGCCCGGGCCGAGCCTTGCGCGGTGAAGGCCCGCAGGCCCTCGCCCTCGAGCGCCAGTCCACCCTGCGCGGCCTCGGCGGCGTCCTGCCCGGAAGGCGTGGCTTCCGGTTCCGTCGCCGGGGCAGGCGAGGGCGCCCCGGTCATGCTGTCACAGGCGCCAAGGGCCAGCAGGGCAGCGAGGGTAAGGGCGGTGCGGGCGAGGGTCATGGAAGGGTCCTGTCGGCCAGATCGGGGAAGGTTTGTGCCCAAACTAGCCGAAAGCGACGCGTCCGGGGCACAGAAAGTCGCTCCCCCTGACGTTGCGTCACGTTGCCTATCCCTCACGCCGCCGATAGCTTGCCGGCAAGTGCCGCGGGCAACGTCGGCCAGACCCATGAATTTCGGAGAGGAAACCGATGCTCGGATTGATGCAGGACTGGCCGCTGACGGTCGACAAGATCCTCGATCACGCGAAGAACTGGCATCCCCAGCGCGAGGTCGTGACCCGCTCGGTCGAAGGGCCGATCGTTCGCTCCACCTATGGTGAAATCCACGGTCGGGCCAAACGCGTCTCTAACGTCCTGAAAAGCTGGGACGTCAAGGTCGGCGACCGGGTCGCCACCCTGGCCTGGAATACCGGCCGCCACATCGAGGCCTGGTACGGCATCATGGGTATCGGCGCAGTGTGTCACACGCTGAACCCGCGCCTGTTCCCGGAACAGCTAATCTACATCATCAATCACGCCGAAGACCGGATCATCTTCGTCGACCTGACCTTTGTGCCGCTTCTGGAAGCCATCCTGCCGCACTGTCCCAGCGTCGAGCGGGTGGTGGTCATGACCGACCAGTGGAACATGCCGGCGACCAAGCTGCCCCGGGCCGAATGCTACGAGCAACTGCTCGAGGAATCCTCCGAGGATGTTGAATGGGGCGGCTTCGAAGAAGGCACCGCTTGCGGCCTTTGCTATACGTCAGGCACGACGGGCAACCCCAAAGGAGTGCTGTATTCGCATCGCTCCAACTTCCTGCACACCCTGGTCACCCTGCAGGCCACCATTATGGGCGCCACGCCGGACGAGGTGATCCTGCCGGTGGTGCCCATGTTCCACGCCAACGCCTGGGGCATCGCCTTCTCGGGCCCTGCGGCCGGCTCGAAGCTGGTCATGCCCGGCGCCCAGATGGACGGTGCGTCGATCTACGAACTGCTCGAGTCCGAAAAGGTCACATTCTCGGCCGCCGTGCCGACCGTGTGGCAGGGGCTGCTGGCCTATATGCGCGAGAATTCGCTGAAGCTGTCGACGGTCAAGAAGGTCCTGATCGGCGGCTCGGCCGTACCGGAAAGCCTGATCCGCGCCTTCAACGACGAGTTCGGCGTCGAGGTCTTCCAGGGCTGGGGCATGACCGAGACCTCGCCGGTTGGCACCCTGTCGCGGCTGACGCCAGAGCTTTCTGCCCTGCCGTACGATGAGCAGATGAAGTGGCGCATCAAACAGGGCATGCCGCCGCTGGGCGTCGAACTGAAGCTCAAGAACTACGCCGGTCAGGAAATGCCGCACGACGGCAAGACCTATGGGCGCCTGATGGTCCGCGGCCCGACCATTGCCGGGGGCTATTTCAAGGACGAGGGCGGCAAAATTCTCGACAACGAGGGCTTTTTCGACACCGGCGACGTCTCGACCATCGACAGCTACGGCTTCATGCAGATCACCGACCGGGCCAAGGATGTGATCAAGTCGGGTGGCGAGTGGATCAGTTCGATCGACATCGAGAACATCTCGGTCGGCCATCCCAAGGTCGAACTGGCGGCCGTGATCGGCGCGGCCCATCCCAAGTGGGACGAACGTCCGGTGCTGGTGATCAAGCTCAAGCCCGGCGAGACCGAGAACAAGCAGGAGCATCTGGATTTCCTGCAGGGCAAGATCGCCAAATGGTGGATGCCCGACGATGTGGTGTTCGTCGACGACATCCCGCTGGGCGCCACCGGCAAGATCGACAAGAAGCTCGTGCGCGAGCGAATGAAGGACTACGTCCTGCCGACGGCGCAGGGCTGATCCGATGGCGCGGCGGGGCCCAGGCGGCTGGGTGACGCTGGCCTTGGTCGCCGGCGTGCTGTCGGCGCCCCTGGTCGTGTTCATCGGCGTCTTCGGCCTGCGCTTCGGCTGGTGGGGCCTTGATGTCGCGCTCGACCTGCTGGGCGTCACGGTCGCACCGTGGCTGCTGGGTCTGGGCGCGATCTGCGCCCTGCTGCTGTTGTGGCGGGCGCGGCGCACCGGCGTAATGGGCTGGATTGTCGGGCTGGTTGCCTTAGCCATGGTTGGCGGAGGCGTATGGCTCTACGACCGGCATGCTGTCGGGTACTCGATGACCCAGCCCTCGCCGCGCAGCGTCTCTACGAATGCAGATGATCCGCCCGGCTTTTCGGCCCGGCTGACGGCTGCGAGGGCCGCCTCTGAAGCAGTGCCGGAGCAGACCCTGCGCAGCACGTCATGTCCCGGGGTCGTCTCCATCCCCTCCCAAGTCCGCGCCGAGGATGCGACCGCGGCCTTGCAGCGCGCAGGCTTTACACCCCTGCCATCCTCCCTGTTCCAAGTTGAGGGCACCCACGAAGGGCTCTGGTTCCTGCGCAGGCATGACGTCACCATCCGCATTCGCCCCGGCCAGACGGATGTGCGGGTCGCCCCCCGCGATCAACGGCCCCAGGGCGGCGAGACCTGCCGCCTCCTCGCCCGGATCGTGGCGGAACTTCAACCGCGTAGCTGATAGACGGTGGTGGCCGACGGCACCCCGTTCGCCTCTACGTCCCCCCGTCGCTCCAGCCGGATCAGATGCGCCAGCAGGGACTGGGCCGCCGCCGGCCACAGGCGCTGGTCCACGGCCGCATAGAGGGCGGGCACCATCGCCCGCGCAGACGATGGCCCCTTCGCCAATGCTTCCAGCACCTGGTCGTCCCGGCCCAGCCGATGGGCCTTCAGCGCCTTCAGGAAGGGCAGGGGGGCGGTCACCGGCCCGCCGTGGGTGGGCCACAGCGTGTCGAACCCGGCCGCCATCACCCGGTCCAGACTGTCCAGATAGGCGTCCATGTCGCCCTCGGGCGGCGAGACCACACTGGTCGACCAGCCCATCACATGATCTCCGCTGAACAGGGCATTCTCCTCGCGCAGGGCAAAGGCCAGATGCTCGGGCGCGTGGCCGGGCGTGGCCAGAACGTCCAGCGTCCAGCCGTCGCCGGTGATCCGGTCGCCGTCGGTCAGATCCTGATCCGCCGACAAGGCGGGGTGGGCCAGAACCGGTGCCCCGACCGCCTCGGCGAAGGGGCGGGCCAGCGGCAGGTGGTCGGCATGGCCGTGGGTGACCAGCACATGGCTGACCGTCTGGCCCTCGATTGCCTGCAGAAGGGCCGACAGATGGCCGTCATCCGCCGGGCCTGGATCGATGACGGCCACTGAGTCTGCGTCGCCCACCAGAAACGTGCCCGTCCCCGCAAAGGTGAAGGGGCCGGGATTGTTGGCCAGCACCCGCCGGATGCGCGGCGTCAGGCGCTCGGCCTGTCCGTACAGGGGCGTGAAGTCACGGACGAAGGGAATGGGCGCGGCGGTCACGCGGGCTGGCCCCGGAGCTGGCCCGGGGTTTGCGTCAAGGTCTCGTAAACCCTCTGTGGAGTGCGCGTCATGGCCCGAACCCTGGCTCTGGATGTTTCAAATCGGCTCTTGCCGGTGATGTTGGCCGTCATCTGTATCATGACGAGCCAGCTGGTGGTGGCGTCATGCACACCCGAGCCCGTGCCCTACGCCAGCCGCGTGGCGATCAGCCGTTAACGCGGTAGCAGCAAGGCGACTCAGGTCGCCACGGCAGACCATCTCTTGTCTGGAATAGCCCACGAAAGCCGATGCACAGGGTCCGAACTGCGGTTTCGCGCATGAGGCGTGACACCGGTGTCTTCGCCATTGATGACACGAGGGCATTCTAAAATCATGCGAAACATCAGCAATTTAAAGACACTGTGGCTTGATTGCGACAATGTGGCGACGATTGGGTTACCGACCTGTAATTGTCGTGCGCGACCGAAGATGCGGGTCTACGGTGGCAAACAGTCTGTGTGCATTGGGGCGCACGGATAATGGTTGTCGGGACGCGGGGGACCTACGGGAACTTCGTCTCGGCCACAGGAGGACCACAGTTTGAAAACCCAGACCATTCGCCAACGCTTGCTGCACTCGACCATGATCGGCGGTACCGCCCTCATGGCGCTTGTGGCGGCCCCGGCCGTCGGCCTGCTGGCTCCCAGCACCGCCATGGCCCAGGACCTGGTGCAGGGCGCCGTTTCCGGCACCGTTGAAACGCAGTCGCAGACGCCGGTCGCCGGCGCCACCGTGACGCTGCAATCGGTGTCGCAAGGCTTCACCCGCACCTACACGACCGACGCTTCCGGTTCGTTCCGCGCCATCGCCCTGCCGCAAGGCCGCTACACGGCGACCATCACGGCGCCGGGCTTCTCCTCGCTGTCCGACGTCATTTCGGTCGGCTCGGGCGGCACCACCTCGGTGGTCTTCACCGTCGGCAGCGCCTCGGGTGCCTCGACCGTCGATGACATCGTCGTCGTCGGCGTTCGGACCGCCGTGTCCGACTTCGACGCCACCACCACCGGCCTGACCGTCAACGTTGAAGAGCTGTCGAGCAATGTGCCGATCGCCCGCGATGCCGGCGCTGTGGCCCTGCTGGCTCCGGGCGTGACGGCCTCGGATAACGCCTTCGGCGGCATCCCGACCATCGGCGGCGCTTCGGCCGGTGAAAACACCTACTTCATCAACGGCCTGAACATCACGAAGTTCCGTGACTTCACCGGGTCGTCGACCGTTCCGTTCGAGTTCTACCAGACGCTGGAAACCAAGACCGGCGGCTATTCGTCGGAATTCGGTCGCGGCACCGGCGGCGTGCTGAACGGCACGACCAAGTCGGGCGGCAATGAGTGGGAATTCGGTATCACCGCGTACTGGGAGCCCGACGCCCTGCGTTCGGACTCGCCGGACACCTATCTGGCCCAGAACCGCTTCGATGAAGTCGAAACCTCCGACATCATCTTCGACTTCGGCGGCCCGATCATCCGCGACCGCCTGTTCATCTTCGGTCTGGTGAATTTCCGCGACCGTGAATTCGTCAATATCGGAGCCCCGACCACCGATCCGGACTTCGGTGCGGGCGCCAACGGCACCCGGGTGACGTCGAACGATCCGTTCTACGGCGCCAAGATCGACTATCTGATCAATGACGATCACCGCGTTGAGTTCACCTACTTCTCGGATGAGCAGACCCAGGAAACCAGCAACATCTTCGTCGATGCCAATGGCGACTATGTGGGTCAGTTCACGCCCTCGACCTTCGAGTTTGGCGGATCGAACTGGGTTGCCCGTTATACCGGCATCTGGACCGACTGGCTGACGACCTCGCTCGCCTACGGCGTCAACGAGTACAACGAGTACAACTCCTCGCCGGGCGACGCCGGGGCCCTGATCACCGATCAGAACCCGGGCTTCCCGCGTCGCGGTATCTGGGGTGTGGGCCAGCCTTCGGTCAACGAGGACGAGCGCACCATCCTGCGCGCTGATGTCGACATCTATGCCGACTTCTATGGTGCTCACCACTTCCGCTTCGGTATCGACCAGGAGAAGCTGGAGTCCTACCAGGCGCTCGACTATTCGGGTTCCGGCTACAACTACTGCCGCCCGGGCGGCATCACTCCGACCATCGCCTGTACCGGTCAGGTGACGGGTGGTATCTGGTATCGCTATGAGCGTCTCGTCGGTGGCCAGCCCACCCGCGTGCGTATCCGCGCCTATGACAACGACGGTGGCTGGAAGTCGACGCAGAACGCCTACTACCTGCAGGACTCCTGGCAGGTGACCGATCAGCTGACCCTGAACCTGGGCGTGCGTAACGAGGGCTTCGAGAACGAAAACCTCGCCGGCGTGGCCTTCATCGACCTGCAGGATCAGTGGGCTCCGCGTCTGGGCTTCACCTATGACGTCACGGGCGACCGTACGTCCAAGCTGTTCGGCTTCTATGGCCGCTACTTCCTGCCGGTGGCCGTGAACACCAACCAGCGTCTGGCTGGCGCCGAGTTCTTTATCCAGGATCGCTGGATGCTGGACCTGAGCGGTGGCCCGAACGACACCAACGCCGACGGTATCCACGACACCACGGATGAGCCGATCCTCGGCACCTTCGTCAGTGGCGCCAACTTCGGTGACGGAACGCTCAAGGCCACCAACACCTCGGTCGATGCTGAAATTGATCCGATGTACGTTGACGAGTTCATCCTCGGCTACGAACAGCAGATGTGGGACGGCTGGACCCTGGGCGTCAAAGGCACCTATCGTGAACTGGGCACGGCCATCGACGACGTCGCCATCGACGCCGCCGTTCTGGACTATTGCGACAACGTCGCGACGGACCTGACCTACACCCAGTGCTATTCGGTGTGGTACGGCTTCCACCAGTACGTCCTGACCAACCCGGGTGAGGACATGGTCATCACCCTGTCGGGTGCCGACCTGTCGCGCGCCACCGGCGGTGCGATCACGCAAGACCGCGAGATCACACTGACGGCTGACCAACTGAACTATCCGGAGCCCGAGCGGACCTACAAGGCCGTGGAAATCTCGATGGAGAAATCCTTCGACGGCATCTGGGGCGCCCGGTTCAGCTACGTCTGGTCGGAAAGCGAAGGCAACTACGAAGGGGCCCTGAAGTCCGACAACGGCCAGGTCGACCCCGGCCTGTCGCAGGACTTCGACCAGCCCGGCCTGACCGACAACTCCTACGGCTTCCTGCCGAACCACCGCGCGCACAGCTTCAAGGCGTTCGGTAACTGGCAGGTGACGCCGGCGCTGAACATCGGGGCCAACCTGATCATTCAGTCGCCGCGCAAGTTCGGCTGTCAGGGGGTTCACCCGACCGACTTCTTCGCCTCGCTTTACGGCCCGGCGTCGTGGTTCTGTCAGGGCGTGGCCACGCCGCGCGGCTCGGTCTTCGAAAGCGACTGGACCAAGAACCTGGACCTGACGTTCGCGTACAACCTGTCGGAAGTCTTCACCATTCCCGGTGACTCCCTGGTTCTGCGTGCCGATGTGTTCAACGTCTTCGGCTTCGAAGCCGAGACCGACTACAACGAATTCGGTGATCTGGACGCCTCGACGCCCGACCCGAACTTCGGTCGCCCGACGGCCTATCAGGCCCCGCGCGGCGTGCGTCTGAGCATGGCCTACCGCTTCTAAACGGTAAGCCAGATACAAGACTGGGGCGGCGGACCTTCGGGTTCGCCGCCCTTTTCTTTGCGCGTAGCCGGGAACCGCCGTCAAAATGCCCGGTTGAACCGTGACGCTGGCCCACGCATTAAGGGGGTGTCCCCCTCAGACTTCAGGATGTCGATGACTGTTCGTACACTTCTTCTCGGAACCGCTATGGCGATCGGCCTGGCGGGCACGGCCGCGGCCCAGGACGCGGTCATCCGCACAGGCGGGACCGATGCCGTCTTCGCCTCCCAGAACACCGAGCGCATGTGGGAGGCCGTGGCCTATTCCAACCCGCTGCCGCCCGGCGCGCCGACCGCCGACTATCCGCTGGTGGCCTGGTGCGAGGCCATGGTCAGCGGCCATGTGGCGCTGGGCGAAAGCCTGAACACCGACGACGAATTGGATCTGGAGCTGATCGAACTGGGCCGCGCCGAAGAGCGCAAATTCAGCCGCGCACTCGAGGTCGCCGGCCCGCGGCAGAGCCCTGATATGCTGGAGCTCGCCGACACGGCCGCCGCGGGTGTCCGTGCCCGCTGGTCCCGCATGATGGAGCAGGATCTGACTGCCCGGGATGAGACCTTCGGCCTGTTCTTCGGCCTGCCCGGCCGGTGTGAGCACGCCGCCCGCCGCATCCGCGAGAACATCACCACGCCGCCCGCCACCCTGGCGGACGTCGGGTTGGAACCACCGGCCGCTGCGACCGAGTAGGGCTCAAGCCGCGTCGCTGCGCGCTCTGCGCTCCGGCTGGTAGTTGAGGATCGGGGCCAGCCAGCGTTCGGCCATGGCCACATCCCAACCCTTGCGTCGGGCATAGTCCTCGACCTGATCGCGGTCGATCTTGCCGACCCCGAAATAGTGGCTGCCCGGGTGCCCGAAATAGAGGCCGGAGACCGAGGCCGGCGGCGTCATGGCATAGCTTTCCGTCAGCGCCATGCCCGCATTCTGCTCAGCATTCAGTATACGGAACAAAGTCGCCTTTTCGGTGTGATCCGGCTGGGCGGGATAGCCGGGGGCGGGGCGAATGCCCTGATATTGCTCGGCGATCAGGGCGTCGACGTCCAGGGCCTCATCGGCCGCATAGCCCCACAGCTCGGTTCGCACCTTGCGATGCAGGGCCTCGGCAAAGGCTTCGGCCAGCCGGTCGGCCAGCGCGGTGGCCAGAATGGCGGAATAGTCGTCGCCGGCGTCCCTGAACCGTTTGGCGATCTCCAGCTCGCCATGGCCCGCCGTCACGGCAAAGGCGCCGATATAGTCCTGGCCGGTCTCGGCGACGAAGTCGGACAGGGCCAGATTGGGCTTGCCGTTCGACTTCTTGATCTGCTGGCGCAGGGTGTGGAACCGGGCCAGTTCGTCGCTTCGGCCTTCGTCGGTGAAGACCACGATGTCGTCGCCCTCGGCCCGGGCCGGCCAGAAGCCGACCACGCCCCTTGCCGTGAACCAGCGCTCGTCGATGATCCGCTTCAGCATCGCCTTGGCGTCGGCGAACAGGTCGCGCGCGGCCTCGCCGACGATCTCGTCCTCAAGGATCAGCGGATAGCGCCCGATCAGCTCCCAGCTGGCGAAGAAGGGCGTCCAGTCGATATGGTCGGCCAGATCGGACAGGTCCCAGGCGTCGAACGTCCGTATACCGATGAATGACGGTGCGCCGGGCAAGGGGGCATCCGCCTCGGCCCGCCAGCGATTGGCCCTGGCGTCGGTGATCGAGGTGCGCGCCTTGGTGTCCTGGCTGCGGGCATATTGCTCGCGGATGCGGACGTATTCGTCGCGGGTCAGCGCCTCGTTCCTCGCCCGTTCGTCCTTCGACAACAGGCCCGAGACCACGCCGACGGCACGACTGGCGTCGATGACATAGGTGGTCGACCCGCGGTGATATGCCGGCTCGATCTTGACCGCCGTATGGGTCCGGCTGGTCGTCGCCCCGCCGATCAGCAGCGGAATGTCGAACCCGCGCCGCTCCATTTCCGAGGCCACGAACACCATCTCGTCCAGCGACGGCGTGATCAGGCCCGACAGGCCGACGATATCGACCTTGTGCTCGACGGCGGCGTCGAGGATCCGGTCGGCCGGGACCATGACGCCCAGGTCGATGACCTCATAGTTGTTACACTGGAGCACGACGCCGACGATGTTCTTGCCGATATCGTGGACGTCGCCCTTGACCGTGGCCATCAGGATGCGGCCCGCCTGCTCGCGCGGCTTGCCGGCCTTCTCCGCCTCCATATAGGGCTCCAGCCAGGCCACGGCCTGCTTCATCACCCGCGCCGACTTTACCACCTGCGGCAGGAACATCTTGCCCGAGCCGAACAGGTCGCCGACCACATTCATCCCGTCCATCAGCGGGCCTTCGATGACGTGCAGCGGCCGGTCGAACGACAGGCGCGCCTCCTCGGTGTCGGCGTCGATATAGTCGGTGATGCCGTTGACCAGGGCGTGTTCGATCCGCTTGCCGACCGGCTGGTCGCGCCATTTCAGATCGACGACCCGCGCCGCGCCCTTGTCGCCCTTGTAGTTCGGGGCGAGGTCGACCAGCCGCTCGGTGTTGGACACATTGGTCCGCTGCGGCCGGTTCAGGATCACGTCCTCGACGGCCTCGCGCAGCGTCGGGTCAAGCGTGTCATAGACGGGCAGGTCGCCAGCGTTGACGATGCCCATGTCCATGCCCGCCTGAATGGCGTGATACAGGAAGACACTGTGGATCGCCCGCCGCACCGGCTCGTTGCCGCGGAAGCTGAACGAGACGTTCGACACCCCGCCCGAGACGCGGGCGTAGGGCAGGGTGGCCTTGATCGCCCGCGTCGCCTCGATGAAGTCGACGGCGTAGTTGTCGTGCTCCTCGATCCCCGTCGCCACGGCGAAGATGTTGGGGTCGAAGATGATGTCCTCGGGCGGGAAGCCGACCTCGTCCACAAGGATGCGGTAGGCCCGGGTGCAGATCTCGATCTTGCGCGCGGCGGTGTCGGCCTGGCCGACCTCGTCGAAGGCCATGACCACCACGGCGGCGCCGTAGCGCAGGCATTTGACCGCCTGCTCACGGAACTCGGCCTCGCCCGCCTTCATCGAGATGGAGTTGACGATCGGCTTGCCCTGGACGCACTTCAGCCCCGCCTCGATCACCTCCCACTTGGAGCTGTCGATCATCACCGGCACGCGGGCGATGTCGGGCTCGGCCGCGATCAGGTTGAGGAAGGTCCGCATGGCGGCGGCGCCGTCCAGCAGGCCCTCGTCCATATTGACGTCGATGATGGCCGCGCCCGCCTCGACCTGCTGACGGGCCACATCCAGTGCCGCCGCATAGTCACCCGCGACGATCAGCTTCCGGAATTTGGCCGAGCCGGTGACATTGGTCCGCTCGCCGACATTGATGAAGGTGGGACGCATCAGAGAGCCTGTAAACCCTTGCTGGTCTCTGCTCGCCACTCGTCGAGCTCCGGGCTTTCGGCCCAGAGTTCCTGCAACTCCGAGCGCCTCATCACCCTGTTGAGCGTCAACCTTGCGAGCTGTGCCGAAAACGGAGGGGGCGGCGGTAATAGATCACGCAGGATCGCCACCTCTGGAGAGAGGTCTACGACATCCGGTCTCCGCTTGGCGGCGACGAGCGTCGCGGCGGCAACGCCTCTCTGGCTGTCGGGCGCTTCCAGATAGCCGAATTTCAGGATTACCTTCGCCATCGCCCTGGTCGCGACGGTCCAGCCCCCTTCCTCGATTTCGTATCGAAGGTCGACCGCGTCGTCGTTCTCGAAAGCAGCGAGTCCCCAGGTACCCATCACGCCACCAGCTCAAACGGTTCCAGCCCCGCCAGCCGCATGGCCACCGCCCGTTCCGGAATCTCGCGCGTGGGCAGCTTCGCCACCGCCTCGGCGGTGTGGCGGATATGGTCGGGGGTCGTGCCACAGCAGCCGCCGACGATGTTGACCAGCCCCGACCGGGCCCATTCCTCGATGAAGTGGGCGGTCTCGTGCGGCTGCTCGTCATACTGGCCCATGGCGTTGGGCAGGCCGGCATTGGGATAGGCGGCGACCAGGGTGTCGGCCACGCGCGACAGCTCGGCGATGAAGGGCCGCATCAAATCGGCCCCGAGCGCGCAGTTGAAACCGACGGCGAAGGGTTTGGCGTGGCGCACGCTGTTCCAGAAGGCCTCGGCCGTCTGGCCCGACAGGGTCCGGCCCGAGCGGTCGGTAATGGTGCCCGAAATCCAGATCGGCAGGGCCTCCATGCCCTCGTCCTCGAGGTCCTTGATGGCCTTGATCGCGGCCTTGCAGTTCAGCGTGTCGGTGATGGTCTCGATCAGATAGAGGTGGACTCCGCCTTCGTTCAGGGCGCGGACCTGATGGCGATAGGCGTCATAGACCTGATCGAAGGTCACCAGACGCGCGCCGGGATCGTTCACGTCCGACGACATCGACAGCATCTTGTTCAGCGGCCCGATCGAGCCGGCGGCGAAGCGCGGCTTCGCCGGCTCTTTCTCCGTCCAGTGGTCGGCCGCGGCGCGGGCCAGTTTCGCGCCTTCGAGATTGATGTCCCACACCGCCTGTTCGTCGAGGTGATAGTCGTCCTGGGCGATGACGGTGGCCGAGAAGGTGTTGGTCTCGCTGATGTCCGCGCCGGCGGCGAAATACTGGTCGTGCAGATCGGCGATGACGTCGGGGCGCGTCAGGCACAGGATGTCGTTATTGCCCTTCATCTGGCCGACGTGATCGATGAACCGCTCACCCCGGAAATCCGCTTCCGACAACTCGCTGCGCTGGATCATCACGCCCCAGGCCCCGTCGAGGACGAGGATGCGTTCTTTCGCAGCCCGGTGCAGGGCCGCAATGCGGTCGGCGCGG
>CEPP01003836.1_pt1 | contig 27184 bp, 20 predicted proteins | sample 530521 | NCBI WGS metagenome assembly CEPP01 (sample SAMEA2620256, study PRJEB7988) | marine metagenome | biome: marine biome (ENVO:00000447); feature: surface water layer (ENVO:00002042); material: "saline water (ENVO:00002010), including plankton (ENVO:xxxxxxxx)" | depth 5 m | reverse complement strand
GCGCGTCAGGTATCGCGCCGCATGCGAGCCGAACGTGTCAAAGGCCGTATAGGTCGTGTAGAACCAGATCGGCAGGGTCGCGAGCATCACCCAGAAGATCAGCGACATGCTTCGCACGTCGTGCCTGCGGCTTTCATAGAAAATCAGGAAGAACAGCATGATCCAGATCTGGACGTGCTGGGTGATGTCGCCACTGGGCCCGAGCAGGGTCTCCGCAAGCGCTGTGTAGCCGATGTAGAACAGGGTCAGGATGACCGGCAGGGTCGGGCGGGTGAAAATTCCCCCGGGGCGGAACATCTCCAGCACAGCCCAGAGGCCCACCGCAGCCACCGCCGCAAGTCGGAACCCCAGGCCATAGGCGAGAAAGGGTGAAGTCGCCCAGAAGCACACGTAGGCGACGGCCAGATTCTGGATGTCGAAGACCTTGACCTTCACGGGCGACCATCCCCGGTCGGGATCGTCCTGGACGAACGCGTCATGGCTTGCGGATGTCCCCGATGGTTTCTGCCACCAGCATCGTAACCTCGTGGCCGCGTCCACCCAAGGCCGCAGATATCAGAGACTGTAAACGGGCGGTATCCAGGCGTCCGGAGCTGCGCCTTCCCATGACCTCCAGGATCCCGTCCACGCACGGTCGCGGGTCCTCACCATCATCGGACAGGATTTCGGCGATCTTCTCGCCCTGCTTCAGACCGGTGAACTCGATCTTGATGTCGACATCCGGCGTTTTGCCACTCAACTCGATCATCTGGCGGGCCAGATCGGCGATGCGGACAGGCTCGCCCATCTCAAGCAGGAATTTCGAGGGACCTTCATCTAACCGCGCCGCTTTCACCGCCGTGCTGTGCAGAACCAGTTGCACGGCTTCAGGGATGGTCATGAAATAGCGGTTCACGTCCGGATGGGTCACAGTGACGGGTCCGCCCCGGGCAATCTGATCCCAGAAAATCGGCACCACCGAGCCGGCCGAGCCGAGCACATTGCCGAAGCGCACGGCCGAGAGGCGGGTCTCGCTGTCGGGAACCAGTTCAAGAAGGGTCTCGGCGATCCGCTTGGTCGCCCCCATGACATTGGAGGGATCAACGGCCTTATCGGTCGAGATCAGGACGAACTGCGCCGCCTTGGTCCCTGTCGCGGCGCGGATCACATTCCAGGTACCCTGGACGTTGGTCAGCACCCCTTCGGCCGGGTTGTTCTCGACCAGGGCCACGTGTTTCAGGGCTGCGGCGTGGAAAACGATCTCGGGGCGTTCCTGTTCGAAGACCTCGCGGATGCGGGCCTCGTCGCGCACATTGGCCAGAACGGCCCGGCGCGTCATGGCGGTGGTGACCCCGCCCAGCTCACGATCAATCTCGAATAGCTGGAACTCGGAGTGATCCAGCAGGGTCAGATGACCACAGCCAAGCTGCACCATCTGGCGCGCGATTTCCGATCCGATACTGCCGCCTGCACCCGTCACGAGGATGCGCTTGCCTCGAATCAGTTCCTCGACCGGCCCGGTCGGCAGGGAGATCGGCTGGCGCGGCAGGAATTCCTCGAGCGGGATTTCGGTCAGCAGGTCTGCATTCGGGCGCGGCTCACCCACCTCGGTCAGGGCATGAGGCCGAAGCAGCGTATGGCCGGCCCGCTTGAGCTCGCCGATCCGTTGCGGGGTGAGGCCAAGGACCTGGACCGGGTCCTGCAGGAACAGAATGGCCGAGACCTTTTCGTTGCGCAGGGGCACCGGCATGCGTCCGACCCGCCACTGGTCCAGCCGGGCGACGAACGGTACGCCATGCAGCCGCATGCCGACCTCTTCCGCATTTGGCGTCACCACGCCCACCGGCTGATAGGGCTGGCCTGGATCGGCCATCAGGTGGCGGATCTGGCGATCAGCGTCTGCCATGGCGCCGACCAGCAGCAGGGGCTTGCGGCCAGCCGCGGTCTTGCGCCACCAGGCCGGCAACAGATGCTCGGACAGGCCGCTTTCTTGCGGTAAGCGCCAGGCCACCCGCGCGCCGACCAGAAACATCAGGCTCAGCAGCCAGGCGAGCGGCAGTACCGATCTCGGTAGCTCCAGCCCCCGGTCCACAAAGAATATCGACACCAAGAACAGGGCCATGGTCAGGCTGACATTTCGCGCCAGGGCCACAACATCCCGCGCCGAAGCGAAACGCCAGGCGGCACGCTCAGCCTGAAAGACGGCCTCGACCCCGGCGCCGATCAGGGCGAAAAGTCCGGCCCAGCCCAGAACGCGAACGGCGTCCGGATCGACGAACCACCAATGTATCGGAAGGGCCCGGCGCAGCTCATAGGCGAGCACAAACCCCACGAACAGCGCCGCAATGTGGATCAGATACTTTGCTGTCCACGAGAATGTCAGCGGGGTACGCATGCGTGGGCCCATATCGACGGATCGTCAAACAATCATGACGAGCCTTATCACCAGTGTGCTCGTCCGTATAAGGACCGTGCCCGGCGCAAGCGCTGAACAGCGAAGACGGGTTCCCCGTCAGGCCCAATTTCAGTCAGTCATGGCTCTGACGTTCCCGGGTTCCGTACAAGCCCCCTGAGCCTGACCGTTCCTGATTCCGCCGGATAAGATGCCAGCACGATAGGGGCTGCCCTTTGCCTGCGTATTTCCCTGTCGTCCAGCAGAAAAACGAGGAATTCCAACGATGAGCGGTTATCAGTGGAATGAAGTCGCGTTCGAGGCTATCAGGCAGTCTGAAATACCCCTCACGGGGTATCCGGTCGTGCCGGAGCCAGACCGGCGAGGAGTGTCCATGAATACCGCCATGCGCCTGATTGCCCTGTTGTTCGCTGTTCTCACTGTGGCGGCTTGCGGATCATCTGGCCGGGAAAAGGCTGATGTGACGGCCGCGACCCAGGTGGCCTCCTATGCCCTGCCGGTGGGACAGGCTGCGGCTCCTGCCGAAGATTATCGCATTGGCGAAACGGACCTTCTGAAGGTTTCCGTATTCCGTGTACCGGAACTGTCGTTCGACGATCTCCGAGTCGACTCTGCGGGTAATATCCAGATGCCGCTGATCGGCACCGTCCAGGCCGCCGGACTGACGCCGTCGGAACTGTCCGCCTCCCTCACGACCCGGCTGGGCGCGCGGTATCTGCGCAATCCCCAGATCACGGTCACCGTCGTCGAGGCCGCCAGCCAGAAGATCACCGTCGATGGCGCCGTCACCCAGCCCGGCGTTTACGTGATGCGCGGGCGAACCACCCTGATGCAGGCGGTCGCGATGGCCAGCGGCCCCTCCGGCAGCGCGGATTTGTCCAGCGTCGCAGTTTTTCGCACGATCGACGGTCAGCGCATGGTCGCCGTCTTTGATCTGGGCGCCATCCGGAACGGCGAGGCCGAGGATCCCGTGGTGCTGGGCGAGGATGTGATCGTGGTCGATACCTCACGCCTGAACTCGGGCCTCCGGGCAGCGATCACCGCGGCCCCGGTGCTGACGCTGTTCCGCCTCTTCTAGGCCGCGGGCGGTGTCCAGCCCTGGCCGTCTTCGTAGAGAAACCCTGGGCCTTTGCCTTGCCCTGACCCTGCCCCTGGCGGGCTGCGGCACCGGGACATCGGTTCCAGCGGCGGCCTACGGCGACGCTGGCGTGGCGGATACACCCGAAGGGCGGCTCGCCGTGCTGAATGCGCTGGACACCCGGGTGAATGCCGTCGGCTATCGACTGGCCCTCGCCAACGCGGATTTATGTCCTGATACCGGACCGGCGACCGGGCTGCTGCTGCATGCTGAAAGTCAGTATTCAGACAATCTGCGGCCTGCCGCGCGTGCACGGTGGGCCCTCGAAGGCGACCTGCCCGGTGTCGCTGCGATTGCGCCGGACAGTCCTGCCGCAAAAGCGGGCCTGCAGGTCGGAGACCTCCTTGTCTCGGTCAACGGCAATCCGTTCGCCCCGGGCGAGCCTGACAGGCCAGCCGCCTTCGAGGGGCTGGCGGCCAACATCGCCCGCCTGGACGCCGCGCTCGCCGCTGGCGAGGCTCGTCTCGGGGTTCTGCGGGACGGGCTCAAGCGCGAGATCACCCTGTCCACGGTCACGGCCTGTGCCTATGTTTTCCAGGTCGATCCCTCGACCGAGCTGAATGCACGCGCCGACGGAAAACGCGTCTTCGTGGCGACCGCCATGGCCGTGTTCGCGGAATCCGACGACGATCTGGCCGTGATCCTCGGCCACGAGATGGCGCACAATGTTCTGGAACATCGCGAGTTCTTCGACGAACGCGGCTTTGCCCGTTCCATCCTCGGAAACTACGGCAATTCGCCATGGGAGCTGGTCCAGGCGGAACGCGAGGCAGACCGGGTTGGAATCTACCTTATGGCGCGCGCCGGCTATGACCCCGCACAGGGTCCGGTCTTCTGGCGCGCCCTGGCAGAACGGGACCCGAGCGTGCGCTATGCCCAATGGGGGCACCCGTCCGCCGGCGCCCGCGCGCGAGCCCAGCAGCTTACCGTCGATGAGATCCGCCAGAAACGAGCATCCGGGCAACCCCTGACACCCTTCTGATGCACGCAGCACCCGTGTCAGGATTCTGGAAAGCCTTGCCGGTCATGCTGGTTGCGAATCGCAGGGACCCGAATCTCGCCGGTTTGTTGCCATTTGCGGCTCGCCCGACGGGGATCGATGCGCTATCAGCCCAAAAAGGGCGACCTTCTTTCGTCAAGCTAGTGATTTAGGACTGGACCATGGTCGGAGACCGCAGCATGGGCAATGGCGGCGGGCAGGGCCCGGAGCGCGAGGGCGCAGCCGGGTATGGCACCGTTCTTGAGACCGACCGCTCGGGGGAAATCGACCTCGCCAAATACTGGTCCCTGGCGCTCAAGCACCGGCTGCTGATCCTCGGTTGTGTGATCGCCGCCGTCGTGATCGCCGTCATCGTCACCCTGATGACCCCACCGACCTACACCGCTGCCGCGACGATCCAGATCGACCGCGAAGCGGCTCGGGTGCTCAGCACCGATGACGGCATGCCGCGCGAGCTGCCCGTCGGCGAGGAGTTTTTCAACACCCAGTACGGCCTGTTGCGCAGCCGTTCGCTGGTCGAGCGGATCATCGACAGCGAGGGGCTGGCGAATTCCAATGATTTCATCCAGCAGATGGGCAGAGAGTTCGAGGCTCGCGAAGGGGAAACCGCGACTCAACAGGCGGCCCGTCGCCGCAAGATGATCACAGGCCTCATCAGCAGCAACCTCGGCGTCTCTCCCGAGCGCGGGTCGCGACTGGTCCGGATCACCTTCAGCAGCCCCAGCGCTGCCGTGTCGGCGCGGATGGCCAATGCCATTGCCGAGAACTTCATTGAGGCGAACCTCGCCCGCAAATTCGATGCCTCTCTCTATGTGCGTGAATTCCTTGAGGAGCAGATTGCCGAGACCAAGGCCCGGCTTGAAGACACCGAACGTCAACTGGTGGCCTATGCCGGCGACCAGGAAATCATCACGCTTTCCGACGCCGAGACAGGGGCCGGCCGGTCTCTGGTTTCCACCAGTCTCGGCACTCTGAACGAGGCCCTCAGCGAGGCCCGGGTTGACCGGATCGCCGCTGAGGAACGCTGGCGCCAGGCCCAGAACGCGCCCCTGACCAGCATTCCGGAAGTGATGGCCAGCACGACCTATCAAACCCTGATGCAGCAGCGGATCCAGCTTGAATCGCAGTACGAGGAAAAGGCTGCCGTTTTCCAGGACGACTACCCGGAACTGGTTGAACTACGGGCCCGTATCGACGAACTCGATGCCCAGATCCGCACGGCTGCCACCTCCATCCGCGACGGCATCCGGGCCCAGTACCAGATCGCCCTGAATCAGGAGCGAGCGCTCCAGAATCAGGTCAATGGCCTCAAGGGCGAAGTCCTCGACCTCGGGGATCGCAGCGTCCAGTACAACATCCTGGTTCGCGAACTGGACACCAGCCGCCAGCTGTATGACGGCCTGCTTCAGCGCTACAAGGAAATCGGCGTGACTGGCGGCGTAACCAGCAACAACATCTCGCTGGTCGACCGCGCCACCCCTCCCGGTGGCCCCTCCAGCCCCAACCTGCCGCTGAACCTGATGCTGGCCCTGACCATGGGTCTGACCCTCGGCATCATCGGTGCCTTCCTGATCGAGGCTCTGGACGATCGCTTGACGTCGCCCGACGATGTGGAAAGCAAGCTGGGCATCCCGGCACTGGGAGTCATCCCCATGCTGGAACGCGGCAAGGACCCGAACGAAGCCCTCCGCGACATTCGATCTCCCTTCTCCGAAGCCTACTATTCCCTGCGAACGGCCCTGCAGTTCTCGACCTCGCACGGGGCGCCGCGCTCCCTGCTGGTCACCAGTGCCCGGCCCGGGGAAGGCAAGTCGACCACCGCCTTTGCTACAGCGCTCAACCTGTCGCGGGTCGGGCGGCGTGTCCTGCTGGTTGATGGTGACCTGCGCAATCCGTCCATGCACCGGGTGCTGGAGATCGAGAATAGCCAGGGCATGAGCAACTTCCTGTCCGGCGCGGCTGAACTGACCGGTGTGGTGCGCAAGACCCCCTATTCCACCCTCGACTTCATCCCGTGCGGACCGCTTCCGCCCAACCCAGCCGAGCTGTGGGGTGGGTCCCGCCTGCAGGCACTGCTGGACCAAGCCTTTGCCGTTTACGACCACGTCGTGATCGATGGCCCGCCGGTGCTGGGCTTTGCCGATGCGCCCGTGCTGTCGTCGTCCGTCGAGGGCACCCTGTTTGTACTGGAATCGCGCATCACCGGCCGCCGCCAGGCGCGGGGCGCCCTGCGTCGCCTTTCGATGGGCCGTGGTCGCGTTCTGGGAGCAGTCCTGACCAAATTCCAGGCCCACCGCACCCGTCACGAAGGCTATGACTACGCGTACGACTATCATTATGGGGCCGAGGCAGAAGGTAAGCCCGGCCGCAAGGCGTGATGTTAGAGGTCCCGCCGTCTGAACCGAAGGCCGCCGGCAAGGCTGGAGGTCTCTGGCCCGTCGGCCTGGCTGTCGGCCTGATCTGGCTGGGCTGGCAGGTCGCCCTGGTGCCGCTGGCGGCGCGGGCGCCCAGTGAGCATGCCATTCGTCTGGCCCCCGGCTCGGCCGAGGTCCTGGCGCGGGCGGCCGAAGGCGAGATGCGGGCCGGTGAGATGGAGGATGCCGGCTATCTGGCCCGGCTTTCCTTGTCGAGGGCCCCCTTCGACGTTGAGGCCCTCAGGGTGCTCGCCATGTCCGAGGCCGAGGCGGGGCGCACTGATCAGGCCGATGAGCTGATGACCCTGGCGGGCAATTGGAGCCTGCGCGACAATGCGGCCCATAGCTGGCTGATCGAGAGCCGGCTGCGGCAGGGAAACTATGCCTCGGCCTTTGCTCATGCCGATACGCTGGCGCGGCGCCGGGAAGACCTGCGACCCACGGTGTTCAATCTTTTCTCGACCGCTGCTGAGATGGACCCCCGGGCCGGCCCCTACCTTGTGTCAGAGCTAGCCGACTCGCCGCCATGGCGCGCTGACTATTTCAGATCACTGTATCGGCGGCCCGAAGGCCTGCAGCTTCTGGCTGGCCTCGCAATAAGCTTGGAGGCGACGGACGCCCCCTTCACGACTCCGGAGCTACAGGACCTGTATCAGGCCCTCTATGTGGGTCGCCGGATACCCGGCCTGAAGACGGTTCGTGACGCCCTGGATCGACCTTCGAACGAAACGATTCTCGTGAATGGCGGATTTGCCGACGACGAGGCGATTCTGCCCTTCGGCTGGAATCTTGGCGTGGGCGCCGGGATCTCTGTCGCCCTGCTCAACGACGATCGCAAGCCCGAGCTCACGGCACTTCGGGTGGTTCATGACGCTCGCAATGCACAGGAATTGGCCAGGCAACTCGTCCTCATGCAGCCGGGAACCTACCGCCTGTCGGGACGCCAGAGACTGGAGAACGGGCGCGGGCGGTCCGGCTTTGCCTGGCAGGTCCAGTGCCTTGAAACCTCTGAAATCATTTCGGAAGTTCGTTTCGGCCTCGACATGGAGGCCCAGGCTGACTGGTCCCCGTTCCAGACCAGAGTCGTGGTTCCTCAACAGGGCTGTACCGCCCAGATCGTCAAACTGGTGCCGATAAATACCGGGCGGCGGACCGACATTGTCATATGGTTTTCGCAACTGGCGCTGGAAAGGATTCCTTAGGGATGCAACGGCGCAACAGGCTGGCCTTGAGTCAACTTTCAGCCCTCCAGACCGGCTTTTTTGCTTGCCATGTGCAACCCGTCCGACCTAAACACATTCTCACAGGAGCGGGGAAACCCGCGCATTGCTTTTGATTAAAGGGGATTTGCATGCGTAAGACCATCGCCGCAGCCTCGGTTGGTTTGCTGCTCATCGCAGGCCAAGCGGTCGCCGCTAACAATAACAGCGCCGTGAATCGGGTCGGTGATCGTGTCGGCGCATCTGCTGACGCCGCCAACGAGTTCCGCGGTGTGCCGCTTCCCGTCATCCTGATCGGCACCGCCGTTCTGGCGGGCGTGATCTCGGTGTTCTCGGACGACGACGCGCCGACCAGCCCGTAAGAGTTTCGATCCTGCTCGGGATACGAGTGCGTAGTTGAGCAGGTCGTTTCTGAAACGAATAAGCCAGTGGGATGCCTTGGCCATAGCGGCCGGCGTTCTGCTGGCTTTTTCTATGCTTCTGGGCGGTGCCAGCCGTGAGCACCTCCTGCCGCTGGCGGCGATCGAGCTATTGGCCCTGCCGGTGTTCGGACTGGCCCTCGTCCGCCTCATCCGGACCGGCGTCTGGAAAGAGCACCGCTTCCTGCTGATACTCGCCACTCTGGCGATGGCGCTGCCGCTCATCCAGCTGATCCCCCTGCCCTTTAACATCTGGACTTCTCTGCCCGGTCGGGATCAGGCCGTGCTGGCCCTCGAGATTGCCGGCATTACTCCTTCGTGGTTGCCGTTGTCCCTGACGCCGGACCGGACCTGGCAGGCCTTTCTGGCTCTTCTGCCCCCCGTGGCCATGCTTCTGGCGGCGCTGACACTGGACCGGGTGGCGGTGACCCGTCTGGTCTGGGGCGTGCTGGCCTTCGTCATCCTGAGTATCGTTCTGGGTACGCTTCAGATCACGCTGGACAGCCGGACCTTCTATCCGTGGGCGACGACCAACTTCGGCTCCCTTGTCGGCTTCTTTGCCAACCGCAACCACATGGCCACCCTGTGCCTGATCGCCCTGCCGTTCGCGGCGGCCCTGGCCGGCAGCGGCCTGAACAGTCGCGAGCCCGACGCCGGCCTCAGGGTGTGGGTGGGGGCACTGATCATCGGTCTGGTGCTGGTGGCGCTTGGCGCGATCCGCTCGCGCTTCGGCATTTTGGCGGCCGGGCCCGGCCTTGTCGGAGTTCTGCTGGTCGCATGGGTATCGTCCGGACGCGGACGGCCCACCCCGCTGGTTATGGGACTTGCAGCCGGCGCAGCCGTTGCCATCGGCATTATTGCTGTGTTTGCCCTCGGGCCGATTCTCGACCGGTTCGACACCGACCCGGCTACGGATCTGCGCTTCGAGAACTGGCCCATCGTCGCCCAGGCCGCGCAGGACTTCCTGCCGCTCGGATCGGGCCTGGGATCATTTGACCCGGTCTATCGCTCCTATGAGCCGGTCGAGACCCTCCGGGCCGCCTACTTCAATCAGGCGCATAACGATTATCTACAGATGTGGCTGACGACCGGCTGGATGGGTATCGCCCTGATCATTGGCACCTACATCTGGTGGGGGCGCCGCTCGTGGAGTGCCTGGCGGGCCGGCACCCATCTGGAGCGGGACCTGCAGAGGGCCGCATCGGTTGCCCTGATCCTGATCGGCATCCACTCGGCCGCTGACTATCCGATGCGTACCGAGACGATCGCCGTCATCTTTGCCCTGTGCTGCGCCGTTCTGGACGGGGCGGCCCGGCCCTCGCGCCAACCGGAGCCGCGTCGGCGCCACGCCTGATCAGCCGCCGAACACGGCGCCGAACTCGGCATTGGCGCAGTCGCAGTCGGGCGGACGACCGATATCCAGCCAGTAGCCCTCGGCCCTCTGCGGTAATACCGCTCTCGCCAGCGTCGAACTGCTCAATACACGACTGGCCGCCCCGGCTGAGCACGAGTGGCGTCATCCCGACGCGTCGAAAATCCATCTCACGATCTGCTCCGCCGCCTCGTCCGGCGTTGTCGCCGTGGTGTCGATATGGATGTCGGGCGCCTCAGGGGCCTCATAGGGGCTGTCGATACCGGTGAAATTCCGCAGTTGGCCGGACCGGGCCTTGGCATAGAGGCCCTTGACGTCGCGGGCCTCGGCAACCTCGATCGGCGTATCGACAAACACCTCGACGAACTCGCCCTCAGGCATCATCGCACGCACCATCTCGCGCTCGGCCCGGAAGGGCGAGATGAAGGCCGTCAGCACCATCAGCCCGGCATCGGTCATCAGGCGGGCGACCTCGCCCACCCGGCGAATGTTCTCGATGCGATCAGCATCGGTGAAGCCCAGATCCTTGTTCAGGCCGTGACGCACATTGTCCCCATCCAGCAGGAAGGTGTGCAGACCCTGGCTGTAGAGCTTCTTCTCGACCAGATTGGCGATGGTGGACTTGCCTGAGCCGGACAGGCCGGTGAACCACAGAACCCGCGGGGTTTGAGCCTTCTGTCCGGCGCGCATATCCCGCGAGATATCCAGCGCCTGCCAGTGGACATTCTGGGCCCGGCGCAGCGAGAAGTGCAGCATGCCGGCCGCGACCGTCGCGTGGGTCAGCTTGTCGATCAGGATGAAGCCACCCAGGGTCCGGCTGTCGGCATAGGCTTCGAACACGATCGGGCGGTCCGTCGTGATTTCAGCCACCCCAATGGCGTTCAGCTCGAGTGTCTTGGCCGCCAGATGGTCCAGCGTATTGACGTTGACCTCGTACTTCGGCGGCTGAAGGGTCACCGAGACCGTTCGCGTACCCAGCTTCAGCCAATACGCCCGGCCCGGCAGCAGGGGCTCTTCTCCCATCCATACCAGGGTGGCCTCGAACTGGTCGGCGACCTGGGGCGGTGCGGAGGCGGCGGCGATCACATCCCCACGTGAACAGTCGATCTCATCCGCAAGGCACAGGGTGACGGACTGACCGGCCACGGCCTGATCAAGGTCACCCTCGAGCGACACAATGCGACTGACGGTCGAGGTCTTGCCCGAGGGCAGCACGCGCACCGTGTCTCCCGGACGGACCACGCCCGAGGCGATCTGACCGGCAAAGCCGCGGAAGTCCAGATTGGGACGGTTCACCCATTGCACGGCCATACGGAAAGGCCGGGCCTGATCCGTATCCGTCTCGATCGGAACCGTTTCCAGATGGCTGACCAGGGACGGGCCCTCATACCAGGGCGTGTTCGCCGAGGGCTCGGTGATATTGTCGCCCTTGAACCCTGAAATCGGAATGGCCACGACCTCGCCGATGCAGATCCGGTCGGCAAAGTCACGATAGTCGGCCACGATGCTGTCGAAGACGGTCCGGTCGTAGTCGACCAGATCCATCTTGTTGACCGCCAGCACGATGTTGCGGATGCCCAACAGGTGCACGAGATAGCTGTGGCGCCGGGTCTGGGTCAGCACGCCCTTACGCGCATCGATCAGGATGACGGCCAGGTCCGCCGTCGACGCCCCCGTGACCATATTGCGGGTGTACTGTTCGTGGCCGGGCGTATCGGCGACGATGAATTTGCGCGTCTCGGTCGTGAAGAAGCGATAGGCGACGTCGATGGTAATGCCCTGTTCGCGCTCGGCGGCCAGACCATCCACCAGCAGGGCGAAATCGAGCGCCTCTCCCTGGGTGCCGACCCTTCTGGAGTCCGCTTCCAGCGCCGCCAGCTGATCCTCAAAGATCAATTTTGAGTCGTAGAGCAGCCGCCCGATCAGGGTGGACTTGCCGTCGTCGACGCTGCCGCAGGTGATGAAGCGCAACATCGACTTGTGCCGATGAAGCTCCAGCCAGGCGTCAATGTCGCGGGCGATCAGGGCGTCGGTCCTGTAGAAGGGATCGGAAGGGGCGGGACCGGTCATCAGAAATACCCCTCCTGCTTCTTCTTCTCCATGGAGGCGTCGCCGGCATCCTTGTCGATGATCCGCCCCTGGCGCTCGCTGGTGGTGGCGAGCAGCATTTCCCGGATGATCTGCGGCAGGGTCGCGGCCTCGCTTTGGACCGCGCCCGTCAGGGGGTAGCACCCCAGGGTGCGAAAGCGGATCGACCGCATGACCGGTTCCTCACCGGGCCGCAGAGGAAAGCGGTCATCATCGACCATCAGGATCAGGCCGTCACGGATGACCGTCGGGCGCGGCGCACTGAAATACAGCGGCACGATCGGGATGTCGTTGAGCTGGATGTATTGCCAGATATCCAGCTCGGTCCAGTTGGAGATCGGGAAGACCCGGAGGCTTTCCGCCTCGGTCTTTTGCACATTGTAGAGGTTCCACAGTTCGGGTCGCTGGCGCCTGGGATCCCAGCCGTGGCTGGCCGTACGGAACGAGACGATTCTCTCCTTGGCCCGGCTCTTTTCCTCATCGCGGCGCGCACCGCCGAAGGCGACGTCAAAGCCATGCAGGTCCAGCGCCTGCTTCAGGCCCTCGGTCTTCCACATGTCGGTGTGCAGCGGACCGTGATCGAACGGATTGATCCCGCGCTTGACCGCGTCAGGGTTGCGGTGGACGAGCAGCTCCATGCCGCTTTCCCGCGCCATACGGTCACGCAGCGCATACATGTCGCGGAACTTCCACGTCGTATCGACGTGCAGCAGGGGAAAGGGCGGCGGCGCCGGATAGAAGGCCTTGCGCGCCAGATGCAGCATGACGGCCGAGTCCTTGCCGACCGAATAGAGCATGACGGGCTTGCGCGCCTCGGCGACGACCTCGCGCATGATATGCAGGCTTTCCGCCTCAAGTCGTTCCAGGTGGGTCAAACCGGGCATGATCACCCGCCGAACACAGCGCCGAACTCGGCATTGGCGCGGTCGTAGTCGGGCGGCCGTCCGATATCCAGCCAGTAGCCTTCGGCCCGGTGCGGCCTTACCGGCTGATCCGCGTCGATCAGGGCCTGGATCAGCATCGGCATGTCATAGGGCCGGTTCGCAGGGATCAGCCCCAGCGCCGACCGCGACAGCACATAGACCCCGGCATTGATGTTGAAGACCTGGCTGGGCTTTTCCTCGATACCGCTGATCCGGCCGTCCGCCGCCCGGATGACGCCAAACGGCACCTGCATCTCATAATCCCGCACGACCACAGTGGCCGCCGCACCATCGCGGATGTGGCCGTCCATCACCTGGCCATAGTCGACGCGGGTCAGCACATCGCCGTTGGTGACCAGCACCGGCCCCTCGACCTCGGCCGGCAGCAACGACAGCGCCCCGCAGGTGCCCAGCGGCTGGTCCTCGCGCAGATAGCCGATGGTCAGCCCCCGGTCGCTGCCGTCACCGAAATGGGCCTCGATCTGTTCGGCCATGTAATTCACCGACAGGAAGATGCGGCGAAAGCCCTGAACCGCCAGGCTGGAGACGATGGTCTCCAGAATCGGACGCGGGCCGACGTTCAGCATCGGCTTGGGCGTTGTGCGGGTCAGCTCGGCCAGACGTTCACCCCGGCCGCCGGCCATGATGACCACCGCCTCGGGCCGCTCGGGCACATCCAGCAGGTCGCCGACGGTCGTCAGGCCGGTGACCCGCCCGGCTTCGTCCACTCGGGGCAGCTGACGCAGCTTGCGGGCGCGCAGCATGGTCAGGGCCGCGCCTTCCTCCAGACCGTCCGGCGCCACCACCGGCGTGGTGTGCACAAACGGGCGACAGGCCTGCTCGAGGTCCGCCCCGTTAATCAGGGCCCGGCGCACATCCCCGTCCGACAGGGTGCCGACCAGAATCCCGGCGTCGTCGACCACCAGCGCAATCCCGACGCCCGCCGAATCGATAGCCTTCAGCACCTGCCTCAGCGGGGCATCCGGGCCGACCAGGGTGCGCTGCCAGTGCTTCATGGCTCGATTGCCTCGTCCGGCTGATAGTCGCGGGTTGCCGCCCTGCCATAGAGGGCAAAGGCCGAATGGGGGTCTATGCCGTCGGCCGGGCGCTTGGCCATCAGCATGTCGGGTGCCCATACCTCTCCGGCCCGAATCGGCCGCGTCGCGACCAGCGACCGCCGCGCGACGATCCGGTTGGCCATTTCCTCGGGCGCCGGGGCCTTGTCCGCATGGCCCAGCGCCTGCTCGACCTCGCGGATGGCACGGACCATGGCGGCCAGCTCGTCCGGCTCCAGCGAGGCGGCATGGTCCGGGCCCTGACGGTCGCGGCTGAGGGTGAAATGCTTCTCGATCATCACCGCCCCGCGCGCCACGGCGGCGATTGGCACGCTGATCCCTAGCGTATGGTCCGAATAGCCGACCGGCAGGCCGAACGTCTCGGCCAGGGTGTCCATGGCGCGCAGGTTGACGGCCGACAGTGGCGCGGGATACTGGGTCGTGCAGTGCAACAGCACCACCTGCCCCCTCAGCGCCGCCCGCGCGGCATCGGTGTCAAAGGCGGCCAGCGCCGTCTCCAGATCGGGCGGCAGGTCCTCGCGCATCCGGCCCCAGGCGATCAGGGCCAGGGCCTGCCGCACCTCGTCCAGCGTCGCCATGCCGGTCGAGACGGCCAGCGGCGGGCCCACGCGCGCGGCGGCGATCAGCATCTCGCCCCAAGTCAGGTCCCCCGACGGGATCTTGATCCACGGCATGCCCAGCCCGGCGACCAGCGCCAGACTGTCCATATCAAATGCGGTCGACATGAAGGCGATGCCGCGCGCCCGGCAGCGTTCGACCAGCGCCGGGTGGTCTTCGGGCTTCAGCTCCAGCCGCCGCACCATGTCAAGCTGGGTGCCGCCCTCGCCCGTATTGGTCACCTGATACTCGGCCTTCAGCGCCCGGGCGGTCAGGGCCGCCTCGGCGCGGAAGGTCTGGAATTTGACCGCATCGGCCCCGGCCTCGGCGGCGACGTCGATCATGGCCAGGGCGTCGTCCCGCGAGCCGTCGTGGTTCACCCCCGCCTCGGCGATGATGAAGACCCGGTCAGCCACCGGCGACCTCGATATCGATAAACCGCTTATGCATCAGGACGTCACGCTCGGGCAGGGAAGTCAGAACCGACAGGATGCGCGGCACAGTCTTGCCATCTCCATAAGGATTGATCGCGCCGGCAAGATCCGCCGCCATGGCCCGGGCCAGCGCCGCGCGGATGGCCCCGGCGTCCCCCGCGCAGTGAAACACCGTCGCCCCCGCCAGCCGCCCCTGTTGTCGCACACCGACATTCACCGTGGGAATCCCCAGCGAAGGCGTCTCGGTCAGCCCACTGGAGGAATTGCCGACTACCGCCCGGCAGCGCGCCATCAGCGGCAGATAGGCTGGGCCCAGCGCCGCATGGATCGACACATTCGCCCGGCCCGCAGCCCAGTCATCCAGATGCCGGTTCAGCGCGTCATGCCCCGGATCGGCATTGGGCCGGGTGATCCACAGATGTGTGCTCTCAGGCAGTTCCCCCAGCGCCGCCAGCAGAGCACGGAACTCGGCCCTTCCCCCGTCCGGCAACAGGGTCACCGGGTGGAAGCAGACCAGCAGATTGTCGGCCCCCAGTGGCCGGCCCAGCAGACCCTCCAGCGCCGCATCGGGCAGGGCCGCGGCGGCGGCCAGACTGTCCAGCGAGGGATTGCCGACCGTATGGATGCGCCAGTCTTCCTCGCCCAGCTGGCGCAGGCGACGCGCGGCCCCGGCATGGGTCACCAGATGCACCTGGGCCAGTTTGCTGACCGCATGACGGATGCCCTCGTCGATCGCGCCTTCGGTGACATCGCCGCCACCCAGATGGATCAGCGGCAGGCGCAAGAGCATGGCAGCCTGGGCCACAGCCAGAATCTCATAGCGATCACCGACAATCAGCACGGCATCGGGCTTCAGCCGCTCCAGCGCCTCGACCACCCCCGTCAGCACGGCGGCGGCCCCCCGGGCGGCGGTGCCAGAATCGTCGCCGTCCAGCGGCATGGGCACGAGGGCATCGGCCAGCAGCCGCCCGTCGGCCTCCGACCCGAATCGGTCATCCGCATGGGTGCCGGTCAGCAGCAACTGCCCTACCGTGCGCGGGTCGGCGCGCAGGGCATCGAGAATCGGCCGGATCAGGCCATAGTCGGCCCGGCCGCTGCTCACCACACAGATCGTCACGCGTTCGGCCATGCGCCTGCTACAGTCTGCCTTGCCAGAGTCGGTCAGGGTGTCAGGGTAGCAGTCTTGTCCGATTCCCGGAGGGGAGCGCCATCCCATGAAGATCGCCATCTGCGGAACCGGTGGATTTAGCCGCGAAGTCGCGCCGCTGGCGTGGGAAATGGCCCGCGCGTCGGGCGCCCGCTCGCCCGACGCTGTCTGCTTCATTCCCAAGGACGGTGAGCCGTACGCGCCCTCGGTGAACGGGCATCCCGTGATCCCGCTGGCCGATCTGCCTGAGGACTACGGCATCGTCGTCGCCATTGCCGAGGCTGCCATCCGCCGCCGGGTCGATGCCGAGATGCGGGCGCTGGGCCGGCCGCTGGTGTCTTTGATCGCCCCCACCGCCTTGCGGCGCGGGCCGTGCGAGGTCGGCGAGGGCGCCATCCTGTGCGACCACTCTACCTTGACCGCCGATGTGCGGATCGGCCGGCAGTTTCACGCCAACATCTATGCCTACGTCGCCCATGACTGCGTGATCGGCGACTTCGTGACCCTGGCGCCGCGCGTGTGCATCAACGGCAATACGGTAATCGAGGACGACGTCTATGTCGGGACCGGCGCGATCCTGAGACAGGGCACACCCGACAAGCCGCTCCGGATCGGCAAGGGGGCGGTGATCGGCATGGGGGCCGTGGTGACGAAGGACGTGGCCCCGGGCGAAACCGTGGTCGGCAATCCGGCCCGGCCGCTGGACCGCCGCTGAGCCGTCAGAGGGCGTAGGTGCCGGGGCGGTAGCGGGACAGATTGGCCGGATCACGGAACCAGCCGATCGTGTCGTCCAGCCCGCGCGCGAATCCTTCCAGCCCAGCATAGGCCGGACGCCAGCCCGTCAGCGTCTGCACTCGCCTGGTGTCGGCAAACAGGCGCTCGACCTCGCTGGCCTCGGGCCGCAGGCGTTCGGCCTCGCTGACGATCTCGATATCGGCCCCCATCCGCTCGGCGATCAGGCGCGCAGTATCGCCGATCGAGACCTCAAAGCCGCTGCCCAGATTGGTCACGCCGCCGATCGCCGCATCGCACTCGGCCACGGCGATGATGCCGGCCACGGTGTCGGACACATGGCTGAAGTCGCGCGTCGGTGACAGCGCGCCCAGCTTTACCTGACGCGCGCCGGCCGCCAGCTGGGTGATGACGGTCGGTATGACGGCGCGGGCCGACTGGCGCGGGCCATAGGTGTTGAACGGCCGCACCAGCGACACGGGCGTCCCGAAGGCCGCATGGAAGCTCAGCGCAATCTGGTCCGCTCCGATCTTGGACGCGGAATAGGGCGACTGGCCCTGCAGCGGGTGGTCCTCGGTCATCGGCACGAAGCGGGCCGTGCCGTAAACCTCGCTGGTCGAGGTGGGCACCACGCGCTCGACGCCCAGATCGCGGGCCGCCTGCACAATGTTCAGCGTGCCGGTGACATTGGTGTCCACATAGGCGCCGGGCGAATGATAGCTGTAGGGAATGGCGATCAGGGCCGCCAGATGTAGCACTACATCGCAGCCCGTCATGGCCGTGCGCACGCCGTAGGGATCGCGGACGTCGCCGGCGAAGACGTCCAGATCCGCCTGAACCTCGGCCGGCGACTGGTCCAGCCAGCCCCGGTGGCCAAAGCTGTTGTACTGGACGAATGCCCGAACCCGGTGCCCGTCGCGCACCAGCCGCTCGACCAGATGCGAGCCGATGAAGCCGTCCGCCCCGGTGACCAGGATGCGTTTGCCGTTCAGCTGCATGGCGGCTGTCGTCCCTTCCACGGTCCGGGTCGGCGATTCGCCCCGGCCCGCCAGCATGGCCCAAACCACGCCATGCCAGAAGTCGCAGCCTGTTGCGGTTGCGCCCTTTTGACCGGGCCGCTTATATGCCCGCCCGTTCGTCGTTCCGGTCGTGCCTGTATGATCCGAGTCCCTGCCCGGCCTGTCAGCTGGCTTCCGTTCCCGGATCCCGGACAATGAGTGCGGCGGTGCAGACCTATCTGGACTGGATGCGCGATCAGGCCCTGCCGCTTTGGGCCGCGCAGGGCGTGGATCGCGCGCACGGCGGCTTCTTCGAAAAGCTGAACACCGACGGCACGCCCGCCGACCTACCCCGGCGGGCGCGGGTGCTTGGGCGCCAGATCTATGTCTTTTCACGCGCGCCCGGGCTGGGCTGGACGGGACCGGCGGCCGATATCGTCAATCACGGCCTCACCACCCTGCCCGCCTTTCTGCGCGCCGACGGGCTGGCGCACTACCGGCTGGATGCCAGCGGACAGCCGCTGGACGACCGGCCCGACCTCTACGATCAGGCCTTTGTGCTGTTCGGCCTGGCCCACGCCCTGCCGCTGGTCGAGGATGCGGACAGGGTCATCCGCATTGCGGGGTCGATGCGTCAGGCCCTCGAGGAGCTGCGGGCCCACCCGGTCGCGGGCTATGAAGAGGACTCGCCGCCCTCATGGCCGCTCAAGGCCAATCCCCACATGCATCTGCTGGAAGCGGCACTGGCCTGGGCCACGGCCCTGCCGACGGAAGATGCCGGGCCCTGGCGCGACATGGCTGACCGGATCGCCCGACTGGCGCTCGACCGTTTCGTCGATCCCGACACGGGCGCAGTGCGCGAATATTACGATGGCGACTGGCAGGCCCTGCCGCAGGGGGCCGACCCTCAGATCGAACCGGGGCATCAGTTCGAATGGGGCTGGCTGCTGACCCGCTGGGGCCTGATGCGCGGCGATGCCGGGGCGGTCGCGGCCGGTCGGCGGCTGGTCGATCTGGGCGAAGCCATGGGCGTCGACCCGGACCGTGGCGTGGCCTTTGACGGTCTCGACGCCGATCTTGAACCTGGCGATACGGTCGCCCGCCTGTGGCCCCAGACCGAGCGGATCAAGGCCTGGGTCCAGCGTCGCGATCTGGCGACCACGGCGGACGAACGCAGCCATGCCGAGGGTCGCATCGAGGCGGCGGTCGCGGGTCTGATGCCCTATCTGCGCACCGACCGGCCCGGCCTGTTCCACGACCGGATGACCGCCGACGGCACCTTTATCGACGAGCCCGCCCCGGCCAGCAGCCTCTATCACCTGATGACCGCGGCCGAGGAACTGGCGGGCACGCGACCTGAGGATCAGCCCGCGACCGCATGATGCTCGATCCCCGCCAGAGATCCGGGCGGATTCATATCGACCATGTCCTTGAGAAAGCCGTTGGGGCTGAGCGTGCGGGCGCTGGGTGTCTCCAGCCCCACTACATCCGCAATATCGGCGACGAAGGCGATGCAGTTGCGATTGTTCAGATTATAGGTGCCGCCCTCGGCACTGGCCCAATAGTCGAACCGGAGCTTGATGGCCTCATAGGTCTCGTCGCTGATCGTCACGCTGAGATAGGCGATGCCGTCGGCCAGATAGGCGGGCTCGGGCCGGTTCAGAATGCCCCGGTCACTGAACAGCAACAGCTGCGGCCCCGGCGAGCGAGCGGTGAATCCCACGGCGTAATCGACGGGCAGCCCGTTACTCTCGAGCGTGCCGTGTAGATGCACAAAGGCGTGCGGAAACAGCAGCCAGCCATTCTGCACCTGATTGCCCTCATGCCCATAGAAGGTGACGGTCACCGCCGCCTGGGCCGGCAGGGCCGGAACCAGCCCGCCAACGACAAGCACGAGCACGAGGGGACGAAGGCGGGCCAACAGCGATCTCATCCCCCGACCCTGCCCGTTTGTGTGCCCCTAGAAAAGGCCCCCGCTCTTCCAGATTGCCCGTCCCGGGAAATCGGTCGATGGTCGGGATCTCTTTCAGGAGGCTGGTGATGGAATGGTGGCGTGGCGCGGTTCTGTACCAGGTCTATCCGCGCAGCTTTCAGGACAGTGACGGCGACGGTGTCGGCGACCTGAAGGGTCTGATCCGGCGGCTGGATCACATCGCCGGGCTGGGCGTGGACGGTCTGTGGCTGTCGCCGGTGTTTGCCTCGCCCATGAAGGACTTCGGCTATGACGTCTCGGACTATTGCGCCATCGATCCGCTGTTCGGCACGCTGGACGACTTCGACACCCTGGTTGCCGAGGTGCATGCGCGCGGGCTGAAGCTGATCATCGATCAGGTCTATGCCCATACCTCCGACGCCCATGCCTGGTTCCGTACCAGCCGTCAGGACCGCACCAACGCCCGTGCGGACTGGTACGTCTGGGCCGATGCCAAGGCCGACGGCTCCCCCCCCAACAACTGGCAGTCGGTGTTCGGGGGCGCGGCCTGGACCTGGGACGCGCGGCGCGGCCAGTATTACATGCACAACTTCCTGGCCAGCCAGCCGCAGCTGAATGTGCGGAATCCCGAGGTGCAGGAGGCCCTGCTGGACGTCACCCGCTTCTGGCTGGACCGGGGCGTCGACGGCTTCCGGCTGGATGCCATCAATTTTGCGATCCACGACGCGGCGCTGACCGACAATCCGCCCGATACCCGGCCCGGCCCGCGCACCCGGCCGTTCGATTTCCAGCTGCACCTGCACAACCAGTCCCAGCCCGAGATCCCGGCCTTTCTCGAGCGGCTGCGGCAACTGGCCGAGGGCTACGGCGACCGGTTCTTTGTGGCCGAGGTGGTGGGGGCCGAGGCCGAAGCCGAAATGCATGCCTTCACGCAAGGTCGCGACCGCCTGCACAGCGCCTATGGGTTCAACTATCTGTACGCCCGGGCCCTGAGTGCCGAGCTGGTGGCCGAGACGGTCGCGCGCTGGCCGGGGGCCGAGGATGAGGGCTGGCCCTGCTGGACCTTCTCAAACCACGACACCCCGCGCGTCGCCAGCCGCTGGGCCGCCGGGCGCGACCCGGACGCCGTCGCCCGCCTCGCCATGCTGTTGCTGATGACCCTGCGCGGCAATGTGTTCGTCTATCAGGGCGAGGAGCTGGGCCTGCCCCAGGCCGAGGTGCCATTCGAGCGGCTGGTCGATCCCGAGGCCATCGCCAACTGGCCCCTGACGCTGGGCCGCGACGGCGCCCGCACGCCCATGCCCTGGACGGCCGAGGCCCCGTTCGGCGGCTTCTCGGACGTCGAGCCCTGGCTGCCCATGGACCCGCAGCATCTGGCGCGGGCGGTGACGGTCCAGCAGGCGGACCCGGAGTCCATGCTGGCCCTGACCCGCCGCCTGATCGCGCTGCGCCGCGACCGGGCAGAGCTGAAACTCGGCCGGATGACGGTGCTCGAGGCCGACGGCCCCCGGCTGGTCTTCCGTCGCGAGGACGGCGATCAGGGCCTGATCTGCGCCTTCAACCTCGGCGATGAACCGCTGGACTGGCCCGCGCCCGCTGAAGGGCGGCTGGTCACGGGGGTCAATGGCGGCGAGGGACGGGCCGGCCAACTGCCGCCGCTGGCCGGGCAGATCCTGGACCTGTCGTCCTGACTGCGCCTGAATGTCGGCAGTCTGTCACATCCGGCGGCTAGAGGCCGGGCCATGCGCCGGACCCTTCCGCCCCTGCCAGACGCCCTGCCGATTCGGCGCGGGGTCGAGATCGCCCTGGGGCTTGGCCTTGCCGCGGTGCTGATCGCCGGCGGCGCCTCGGCCTTCCTGTCGGCGGGCACGCCGCCCGAGCCCGCAGACCCGGTCCGGCCGCTCAGTGATCCCGCCGTCTTCGCGCGCTTCGACCCCTTCTTCCGTCAGGGTCAGGGACCCGCCGTTCTGGACCTGTCTGCCGAGGGCTGGCTGTTGTTCGGGACCCGCACCGGGGCATCGGGCACCGCCATCCTGCAGGGGCCGGACGGCACCCAGGCCGCCTATGGCATCGGCGACACAGTCGCGTCCGATCTGGTCCTGGCCTCGGTCGGGCGGGACCATGTGCTGCTGAGCCGCTCGGGGCGCTCCATACGGCTGGAGTTCGCTGACATCTCCATCCCGGCACCGCCGCCGCCGCCGGGCGGATCCACCGTCGGCCTGTCCGGAGACGCCGCGACCGCCGCCGCCGAAATGGGGCTGGTGGCCCCCGAGGCCGATCCCTTTATCGCCGGACTTCGGCCGCTTTCCAGCGGCGGTCAGGTCGAGGGCTATGTCTGGCGGAGGGGTGCGCAAATCCCCGCCCTGTCGGCCGCCGGCCTGCGCGAGGGCGATGTCATCACCGCCGTCGACGGCGAGCCCTTCACCCGCGACGAACGCCTGTGGGAGCTGGGCCAGGCGGTCGGCGGCGACGCCCCCGTCAGCCTGACCGTGCGACGTGGCGGCCAGACCCTGAATGTGACGATTGATCCGCCTTCGGAATAGATGATATAAATTCTATACTTTCGGTATAATTAGCTTTTCTGAATTCATTGATCTGACGACTGACTATTCGTCACAACGAATAACATTTGCGTCATCTTAACATTGCAAACCCCGATTAGACGACTGGTCCCGGGGTTGCCGGGTGCGTCAGACCGGTGTGCGGGTAGCCCAGACATTCATTCCGAGGGGTTTCCCAATGCGTCTTTCCAAGATCCTGCTCGCCAGCGCGGCCGCCCTGGCCCTGGCTTCCTGTGGTTCGGCCGAAGTGGCCTCGCCCGGCGAAGGTGACTTCGGCGGCGGTGGCGGCGGCGGCGGCGGCACCGGCGGCGGCGGTGGTGGTGGCACCGGCGGCGCGGCGGCGGACTGCCCGACCGGCTTCTCCAATGTCGGCACCATCACGGCGGCCGGTGGCGTTTCGCTCCGCAACTGCCAGCTGCCCGCGCTGATCGTCGGCAATCTGGTCGTCGCCCAGCGCGCCGGCACCATCTATTCGGTCTCGGGTCGCACCGATGTCGGCCAGGACCGCGGCGCCAACCCCTCGGCGCCGATCGCCGGCGCCCAGCAGGGCATTCTGACGGTCGAGCCCGGTGTCACCATCTTCGGTTCGGGCGGCCTGGACTATATCGTCGTCAACCGCGGCTCGCAGATCTTCGCCGAAGGCACCTCGACCAGCCCGGTCGTCTTCACCAGCCGCCAGTCGGTTGAAGGCACCACCGGTGTCGACTCGATCGGCCAATGGGGCGGTCTGGTCATCCTGGGCCGCGCGCCCATCGCCGCCTGCCCGGCCGGTGTGACCGCTCCGAACATCGCCTGTGAAGCCCAGGTTGAAGGCACCAACGCCTTCTACGGCGGCAACACCTCGGCCGATAACTCGGGCCGTCTGCGCTACTTCCGCCTGATGCACTCGGGCTTCCAGATCCTGCCCGGCAACGAGCTGAACGGCATTACCCTGGCCGGCGTCGGCTCGGGCACCACCATGGAATACATCCAGGTACACAACAGCTCGGATGACGGCATCGAGCCCTTCGGCGGCACGGTCAACATGAAGTATGTGATCCTGACCGGGAACGACGACGACAGCTTCGACACCGACACCGGCTATCGCGGCAACGTCCAGTTCCTGATCGTCCGTCAGGCTCCGACCCGCGGTGACCGTGGCTTCGAGTCGTCGGCGGCCGGCAGCGCCACCAGTGGCCTGTTCACCCGTCCGATCGTTTCCAATGCGACCGTCATCGGCCGCACAGACGGCGGCGGCGGTGACGGCATCCTGCTGAACACCGGCCACGCCCTGCAGCTGTACAACTCGGTCGTCGCCAAGCCCTCGGGCACCTGCTTCGACATCGACGACGCCGCCACCGTGGCCAACGGACCGACCTTCAACTCGGTCTACCTGTCCTGCGGCACGACCTTCCGTGCTGACGGCAACCAGGATGCGGCCACGTCGGGCATCTTCGGCACCGGCGCCAACAACAGCGCCGGCGGTTCGACCCTCAACGGCGTGATCAACGGCGCCAACGAGGCCGCGATCACCGCGACCCCGGTCAATGCGGTGAATGGCTTCTTCACGGACACGACCTACATCGGCGCCGTGCGTGACTCGAGCGACACCTGGTTCGCCGGCTGGTCCTGCGGCATCGCCACCGGCTCGACCTGCTGACACCTGCGCCTGTCGGGGCGGCGGCCATAGCGCCGCCGCCCCGATTCGTCGTTTCCCGATATTTCCCATTCGAGGCGCTGATCATGAAGACGCTTTCCCTGACATTGAGCGGCCTGTTGCTCGCCAGCACGGCGCTGATCGCGCCCGGCGTGGCCATGGCCCAGCAGCAGGACCCGGTTCCGGCTGAAACGCCGGCCCAGGACCCGCTCGCCGAAACCCAGGTCGACGAGATCGTCGTTCTGGGCCGTTACATTCCCGAACCCCTGCGCGAGACCTCCGAGGTCGCATCGTTCGTGACGCAGGAAGACCTGCAGCGCACGGGCGATGACGATGCTGCCGCCGCCCTGACGCGGGTAACCGGCCTGTCGATCGTCGAAGGCCGCTTCATCTATGTGCGTGGCCTCGGCGAGCGCTATTCCTCGGCCCTGCTGAACGGTTCACCCCTGCCCAGCCCCGAGCCGCTGCAGCGCGTGGTGCCGCTGGACCTGTTCCCGTCGTCGGTGCTCGAAGGCGTGACGGTTCAAAAAACCTATTCGGCCAACTACCCGGGCGAGTTCGGTGGCGGGGTCATCGACCTGCAGACCATCAGCGCCCCGCGCGAAGCCTTCCTGACCGTCTCGACCAGCATCGGCGGCAATCTGGAAACGACCGGCCGCGATGGTCTGATCTATTACGGGTCGCGCACCGACTTCACCGGCTTTGACGACGGCACCCGCGACGTGCCCGGCCTGCTGGAGACCGCGCTCGCCACCGGCAACCGTGTCGCCACGGGCTCGGACTTCACCTCGGCCGAGATCCAGGCCATCGGTCGCGACTTCGTCAATGCGCCGCTGAACCTGCTGCAGAGCCAGGACTATATCCAGCCCAACTTCGGTCTCGACATCGCCGGCGGCCGCACCTGGGATATCGGCAACGGCGTCGACTTTGGCGTCGTCTTCGTGGCCGGCTATGACAACAGCTGGCGGACCCGCACGGGCCTGCAGCAGGCGGGTCGCCTCGATATCGACCAGTTGGTCGTCCAGACCAGCTATGACTATGTGTCGACCGAGAACGACATTGGCCTGAACTTCCTCGGTGGTCTCAGCCTCGGCAATGAGGACCACCAGCTGAAGTGGACCAATCTGTTTGTCCGCAACGTCACCAAGGAAGCCCGTACCCGTGAAGGCGTCGACTTCGACGCCCCCGGCTCGGGCGAGGTGCGCGACGACTATACGGAATGGTTCGAGCGCAACCTGTTCACCAGCCAGCTGGCCGGTACCCACTGGCTGATGGATGGCGATCTGGAGCTGAGCTGGCGCGGGGCCTATGCCCTGACCGAGCGCGACGCGCCGTATGAAAAGGTCATCCGCTACCGTCTGGATCCGGATGGCGTCTATCGCCACGACACCGAGGCCCAGCGTAACTCGACCAGCTTCTCGGAGCTGGAAGACGAGATCGTCAGCGGCGGCGCCGACTTCGCCTGGACCACGGCCCTGTCGGATTTCCGTGACCTGACGGTGCGCGGCGGCATCGCCTATAGCGACAACACCCGCAACGCCCAGCGCCGCGACTTCCGCTTCTATGCGCCCAACGGCCTGCCGCTGGACGTTCAGGACAGCCGCGTCGACTATCTGTTCTCGGACTTCAACCTCGGGCCCAACCTGCTCGAGCTGCAGGAAATCACGCCCTCGGGCGGCGCTGCGGCCTATGACGCCGGCCTGGAAACCCAGGCTGCCTATCTGCAGGTCGAAGCCGAGATCATCCCGCTGGTCAGCATTTCGGCTGGTGTTCGCTACGAGGAAGCCACCCAGTTCGTCACCCCGGTCGAGCTCTTTAACGGCACCCTGGTGTTCCAGCCGACCCAGCTGGAAAATGACTACGTCCTGCCGTCGGCGACGCTGACCTGGAACTTCGCCGAGGACATGCAGCTGCGCCTCGGTGCGTCCAAGACCATCGGTCGCCCGCAGTTCCGCGAACTGGCCCCTCAGCAATACCAGGACCCGGACAACGATCGTCTGTTCTTCGGTAACCCCTATCTGGTGGATACCGAGCTGGTGAACCTGGACGCCAGGGTCGAGTGGTATTTCGCCCGCGGCCAGTATGTGACCGGCGGCGTCTTCTACAAGGACATCGAGAACCCGATCGAATCCTCGATCAACGAACAGGGCAACCTGCTCCAGCAGACCTACCTCAATGCGCCGAACGCGACCCTGATGGGCTTCGAGCTCGACGCCAAGAAGTACTGGGAGATGCCGGATCACAGCTGGGATTTCGTGGCCAACAAGCGCTGGCTGGTCCAGGCCAACTACACCTTCACCGACTCCGAGGTGAATGTTGAAGCCGGCGATGTGGTCTTCCCGCTGGCGGCCTTCGGTGCCGCGCGCCCGGCTTCGGACTACATCATCGACGGCAGCCGTATGCAGGGTCAGTCGGAACACCTGGCCAATCTGCAGCTGGGCTGGGAAGACGATGTGGCCCGCTCGCAAGCGACCATCCTGGTGACCTATGTGTCCGAGCGCAGCTCGGCCCGCGGCCGCCCGGGTGAGCCCGACCTGATCCAGGAGCCCGGCATCATGCTGGACTTCGTCTACCGCAAGGACTTCGACTGGATGGGCCGCGACATGGGCCTGGGCATCGAGGTCCGGAACCTGCTGGACGAGGAATATCTGGAGTACCAGGAACTGGGCAACCGCATCACCGCCAATGCCTATGACCTGGGCATGAGCGGCTCGATCAGCCTGACGACCCGCTTCTAGGCGGTTTCCTCCCCCAGACTATGAGGGCCGGCGCGCAATCGCCGGCCCTTTTTCTTTGGTTGCAAGCGCGGCGCGCCACTCACCCCGCGTCCTCGTTGTGTCCGCTGTGAGGACCTCCGTGTGCTCCTTCAGCCCTTCTCCCCTTGGGAGAGAAGGTGGGCCGCGAGAGCGGCTCGGATGAGGGGGCCGCTGGACACGCGCTGACCGGGTCCGCCCGGGGCAGACCTCCCCCTCATCCGTCAGGCTCCGACCGACACCTTCTCCCCCGAGGGGAGAAGGACCGCCGGGTCAAACGCCTCAGCTAGGATAGCAGCCCCCGAATTCCCCAACCCTTTCAACACCCCTACCGCTTCCCGGACCGTTCTT
>CEPP01019664.1_pt1 | contig 27843 bp, 29 predicted proteins | sample 530521 | NCBI WGS metagenome assembly CEPP01 (sample SAMEA2620256, study PRJEB7988) | marine metagenome | biome: marine biome (ENVO:00000447); feature: surface water layer (ENVO:00002042); material: "saline water (ENVO:00002010), including plankton (ENVO:xxxxxxxx)" | depth 5 m | reverse complement strand
GGGCGTTTTAATCGAAATAAGTGTCAACTTATTTCAGGACAAGACATCTGCTATGAATAAATCAATAAGCCCTAAAGCCGATAACGCAGATCAGCGGATTTTGAACGGAGCATTTCAATATTTTTTGCCATGCTGAGCACTTTAAACAATTCCCCCATCTGTTCTGGCAACAATAAGCGTTTTAATGCTGCAGCCTGCTGCATCTGATGAAAGGCTGGATTTGCATTATCCTGACTAAGATTAAGAATATCACCTGCCAGCAGGAAATCACTCTGTCTTTGATAACCTTCTAGCTGAAGTCCTTTTTCATAAGCAGTTTCAGCCAGCGCAGTGAAATCAACATGAGCAGTGATATCCTGTAAACCCACTAAAATCAGCGGATCATTATGTGCCTGATGATGGTAGTGACAGCGCAACATGCCCTGATGACGCAGTGGATGAAAATAATCACTGGCCTCATAACCATAATCAATTATATAAATGCCACCCTGTTCAAGCATATCGGCAATAGTTGCAAGCCAGGCAGTTGCTTGCATCGCTATTTCAGTCTGATAGGGGAATTGTTCCAGTAAAGGATGAATTTGTTCACAACGAGACTTTAAATGGGTATTGGTTAAGGGTTGTGTCTGCCAATCAAGCTTTGCATTTTTGAGCCCTACTCCGATCTCATGCAGCTGATCTTTTTCAAACAGAACCTGATGTATCGGCATCGCGTCACAGACTTCATTGGCAACGATAACGCCGGTAAACTTGTTGGGAAGCTGATCCAGCCAGACAACCCGGTTTTGCTGGACACCAAAAATTTTATTTATTTTTTGACGCTGTACTTCACGTAAGTGAGCACTTGCTTCAATAATGTAGTAATGTTTTGGCAGGCAGTCGATCTCACTCAGATAGAGCAACAGATCCACGGCCATCTGGCCACTGCCAGCACCAAATTCCAGGCAATCTGCCCCCGGTATTTGTCTGAGCACATCAGCAATATGAATGCCCAGCGCCTGTGAAAATAACGGGCTTATTTCGGGAGCAGTAATAAAATCCCCTGCTTCGCCGATCTTGCTTAATCCACTGCTGTAATAACCGAGTCCAGGTTGGTATAAAGCCATCTGCATAAATTCAGCAAAGCTCAGCCAACCATTACGGTCTTCTATGGTCTGAAAAATCAGTTGCAACAGTTGATCGCTATGCTGTTGCGCAATGGGGTCAGGTGCAGGTAACTTGGCGGTATGTTTCATTTAGTCGGTAATATCAGTGAATAATCCCATTTTAGTAACAGGTGCCGGAAAGCGAGTCGGATTTCATATCGCTTCCAGGCTAAAGCAGGATGGTTATGAGGTATTGGCACATTACCGTACTGAAACGGATGATGTCCAAAAACTAAAACAATTAGGCATACAGACTGTTCAGGCGGATTTGCAGGATACTGCCAGCATTATGGGGTTTATCGACAAACTGCAGCAATTCAGTCCCGCTTATCGAGGCATTGTGCATAATGCCTCAGCATTTACACCGACAGCAGATGATTTGATTGAGGCTGCGGAGCAATATCAACATTTTTTTAACATACATATGTTAGCGCCGTTTCTGATCAATCAGGCGTTATCAAAGCTGTTAAAGGGACCAGGCAATGATCCGGCCGATATTATTCATATCACCGATATCAATGTTGAAAACCCTACCCCACGTTTTGATATTTATGGCACAACCAAAGCGGGATTGCATAACCTGACGCTGGTGTCGGCAAAAAAACTTGCTCCGCAGATCAAGGTGAATTCAGTGGCTCCGGGACCCGTTTTATTCACCGAGTCACATACACAGGAAGCTAGACAGAAGATGTTGTCTGAAACCCCGCTTGCTCGTGAAGGTGGTGCCGAGCCAGTTTATCTCGCCATAAAAAGCTTGCTAGAGAACCCCTTTATTACCGGTGCGACTATCCCGGTAGATGGTGGTCGCCGTCTCTCCAAAGCGTAAGTCAGACGTTTGTATCAAAACGCCTGCAGGAGGCGTGACTTCTGCAGTGTCAGTTAGATAACTGAGCAGCTCTCGAATAATGGGGTAAAGAAAATACTCATCAGTAATACTGCTGACCGGGATATCAGCTTCTTCTGGCAAACTCAGCTTTTTCAGAATATCGATATCGGCTGGTCGATCTTTGGTTTTGCTTAACGGATCATCCCGATCCCGACCTAAACTAATTTCAATTTGATTGCAGAAGCGCTTTAATTCTATCTCGGACAAATCGGTTTCAACGAAGACGATGGCATTGAGGAAATCCCGATGACTATTCATGCCCACCGGCGGGATTTTTAATACTCGGCTTAGTTTTAGTTCTTTAAACTCTTGCAGCAGCGCAATGACCATTTTTTCGGTATTTTGCTGAGGATTTATGTTGCTGCCTAAACCAAGCAGATAACCTTGTCGCTGTTTCATTCGCTGGAGCGCTCAATCACAATTTGTGCCTGGTTTTTACCATGCAATTGAACAGGTTTGGTTAAGGTGAGTTTGAGTCGCGGAATGGCAAAGGTCTTGAGTAAAAGTTGCGCGACCTCTTCAGCCAGGCTTTCAATTAACAGATATCGACTATTGCTGACAAACTCGACAACGACATTGGCAACCGCACCATAATCCAATGTATTGGTTATATCATCTGATGCAGCGGCTTTACGGATATCCCAATCCATTTCAAAATCAAAGCGCAATGTTTGTAGTGTTTCGCGCTCCCAATCATAGATGCCGATAATCGTGTCAATTTTCAAATCATTTAGAAAAATTTTATCCATGATGTCGCTTCAATGTTGGCAAAAGTGGTAATGGTACTGAATAATACCGCTACATTTTCAAAGGTCGCATCATAACATGCCTGAATTAACTGCCATCGCGCTGCTTGCATTGCTCGGCGCCTACCTTATAGGCTCATTATCGAGCGCTGTCATGCTTTGCAAGGTCTCAGGTTTACCTGACCCCAGAACTCAGGGCTCAGGCAATCCCGGCGCGACCAATGTGTTGCGGATGGGCAGCAAAAAGCTCGCAGCACTGGTTCTGCTTATTGATGTATTAAAGGGCGTCATCCCGGTATTAATCGGACGAATGTTAGGCTTTGATATTGATATCCTGGCTTTAATCGCTTTCTTTGCATTTCTTGGGCACTTATACCCTGTCTTTTTCCAGTTTAAAGGTGGCAAAGGTGTCGCAACAGCATTAGGTGCATTTCTGGCGTTGTCACCTGCGTTGGCTGGAGCGGCGTTACTGACTTGGATTCTGGTTTTTGCCATTAGCCGGATTTCGTCTTTATCCGCCATTGCCGCTGCGGCAATGACACCGGTTTATAGCTTATGGCTTATTGATACGGTGTTTGCACGTACGGTTATTCTGTTCATTGCCTTATTGTTGCTATGGCGGCATCGTAGCAATATCCAGCGTTTGCTGGCCGGTGAAGAGAAGAAGTCAGGCTGAAGCTGGCGGCGTTAACTCATCTAATGGCCAACGCGAACGCACATTAAACGTAGCATCGGTTTCAAGTAGCATCGCCTGATGGCGCATAGCACCGGCAAATGCAATCATCGCTCCGTTATCGCTACAGAATTGTAATTGCGGGTAATAAACCTGCACTTTCGGTAATGCATCTAAAGCCGCGCGCAAAGATTTATTGGCACTGACGCCACCGGCCACGACCAAACGCTTATGACCACTTTGTTTTAATGCACGGCGACATTTAATCACCAGGGTTTCCACCGCCGCTGTTTGAAACGCCAGCGCAATATCGGCTTTGGCCTGTTCACTCTGATCACTGTTATGCCAGGTGTTTAAAGCAAATGTTTTCAAACCACTGAAACTGAAATCCAAACCCGGACGATTGGTCATCGGTCTGGGAAAGATATGGGCGCCCTCTTGTCCTTTTTCCGCTAAAGCCGCTAAGGCCGGGCCGCCCGGATAACCCAGCCCCAACATTTTGGCGGTTTTATCAAACGCTTCACCCACCGCATCATCAATGGATTCGCCCATTAATTCATATTCCCCCACGCCCTTAACATCAACCAGTAAGGTATGGCCGCCGGAAATTAATAAAGATACAAATGGAAATGCCGGTGGATTCGCTTCCAGTAACGGCGATAAAAGGTGCCCTTCCATATGATTGATTGGCAAGGCTGGAATATTTAACGCCCAGGCCAGACTGCGGCCAATTGCCGCGCCCACCAGTAAAGCCCCTACCAGACCCGGACCCGCGGTATAAGCCACTGCATCAATATCTTTACGTTGCAGACCCGCTTCATCCAGAACCTGTTGCATTAAGGGTAACGCCTTCTGAATATGATCACGGGAAGCCAGTTCCGGCACCACACCGCCATATTCGGCATGCATATCTATCTGACTGAAAAGTGCGTGAGCTAACAATCCTTTTTCAGTATCATAAAGTGCAATACCGGTTTCGTCGCAAGATGATTCAATTCCTAAAACACGCATAAATTTATTCTGACTGCATTAAATTAATGCCAATTATTATGCCTTGCTGGGGGTGGTCTCATCCAACTAATTCGCATTTAGTATTTTCTTTCCGAAATAGATCTCGTACAATTAAGGGCTTTTCCGTAATTGTCTGTTTAGGAATGTATTGAATGCCATCTGTTAAGGTTAAAGAAAACGAACCATTTGACGTAGCTTTACGTCGTTTCAAACGTGCTTGTGAAAAAGCCGGTACGGTTGCTGAAGCTCGCGCTCGCGAAGCTTATGAAAAACCAACAACTGTTCGTAAACGTGCTGCAGCTGCCGCTGTTAAACGTCACCAAAAGAAACTGTCTCGTGAAAACGCTAGCCGCGTTCGCATGTACTAATTGCTGATTAGAATCTCATTCTAATGCCTCAAGAAGCCAGTCCACTCAAAGCTCGAATTCAAGATAGCGTAAAAGACGCAATGCGCGCCAAAGACAGAGATCGTCTTGGCACCTTGCGCCAAATCACCGCTGCCATCAAGCAAGTTGAAGTCGATAATCGCCAGGATATGTCAGACGATGACATTATCGTTGTGCTGACCAAAATGACTAAGCAGCGCAAAGATGCCTTGTCGCAGTTTGAGCAAGCTGGCCGTGATGACCTGGCGGTCATCGAAAAAGCTGAATTGGCTATTATTGAAGAATTTTTGCCAACAGCTTTGAGTGAAGCAGAATTGCAGTCAGCTATCGCAGATGCAATTCAAGAGACAGGCGCTAGTAGCCAGAAAGACATGGGTGCGGTGATGAATGTGTTGCGTCCGAAAGTTCAGGGACGTGCTGATATGGGCGCAGTGAGCAGCCAAGTCAAGGCCGCGCTCAGTTCCTAAGCCAGCATACCAGGTCTTTTTTCAGACGTGGTTAACATTCAAGACAGACTTCGGCCATAATTGATTTATGGCCGGACAAATCCCTCCACAGTTTATTGACGAATTGCTCTCACGAGTCGATATCGTTGATATTATCGATGCGCGTGTACCGCTGAAAAAAGCCGGTAAAAATCTGCACGCCTGTTGTCCTTTTCACAACGAGAAAACCCCCTCATTTACAGTCAGTCCTGATAAACAGTTTTATCACTGTTTTGGCTGTGGTGCGCACGGCACGGCGATTGGCTTTTTGATGGAGTACGATCAACTCAGCTTTCCGGAAGCCATTCAGGAGCTTGCCGATACCGTTGGTATGCAAGTCCCGGTCACACAACAAGCTGCACTAACCCCCGCCAGACAAAACCTTTATGACCTGATGGATAAGGTCAGTCGTTATTACGTTCATCAACTGCAAAATCATCCGCAGCGCCAACCCTTTCAGGACTATATTCAACAACGTGGTCTCAGTCCCGAAACCGTAGCCGCTTTTGACATTGGTATGGCACCAGACGGCTGGGACAATGTATTACGCACTTTTGGCAATAATCAGCAATCCCAGGATCAACTGTTCGAAGCCGGAATGCTGATTAAAAATGACAAGGGGCGTACTTACGATCGTTTTCGTGATCGACTAATGTTTCCTATCCGTGACCGTCGGGGCCGCGTTATCGCTTTCGGTGGTCGCGTTATTGATGCCGACGGCACGCCAAAATATCTGAACTCACCCGAAACGCCCATCTTTCATAAAGGCCAGGAACTGTATGGCTTGTATCAGGCCCGTAAAGCCAATCGTCGATTGGAAAAGATCCTGATAGTAGAAGGGTATATGGATGTGATCGCGCTGGCGCAGTTTGGTATTAACAATGCGGTGGCCACATTAGGTACTGCGACAACATCCGAACATTTAAGACTTTTGACGCGCAGCGCGCCGGAAATTGTTTTTTGTTTTGATGGCGATCGTGCCGGTAAAGAAGCCGCCTGGCGAGCGGCTGAAAATGCGATGCCAATACTGGGTGGCAATTTTGAGCTGAAATTTATGTTTCTGCCTGAAGGGCAGGATCCCGATACCATGGTGAGGGAGCAGGGGGCCGCTGGTTTTAATCAGTTAGTCGATCGGGCACAAAGTTATTCTGAATTTTTCTTTGCCACCTTGCTTTCCCGGGTGGATAGTCAATCGATGGATGGCCGCGCCAGGCTGGTTGAAATTGCCAAACCCTATCTAAGACATATCCCTGCAGGCTTGTATCGCGATATGCTGGAGCAGCAGCTGGCAGACCATGCTAAAACCAATATTGTCACGTTAAACAAACACTTGGAAAAGCCTGCGTCACCACCACGAGCAAAAAACGCCAAGCAAAATGCAATGGCCAATATGACGCCTGTGCGTATGGCCGTGATGATTCTGTTACAGCATCCACAGTTGTATGAGGCTGTTCCGGATACAGATAATTTGCATCAGCTGGATATGCCAGGTTTGGCGATTTTAATTCAGCTACTTGAAACCATGCGTGAGCATCCCCATCTTAAAACCGCACAGCTTTTGGAGCGTTGGCGAGAAACTCAACAAGCCCCATATCTGGAAAAACTTGCAATGCAACCGCTGAATTTGTCGCCAGAACAACTGGAGCATGAACTCATTGGGATTGTGAGTCGTCTAAACAAGCAAGCAAGAGATGAACGTTTAACTTATCTGATGAGTAAGCCGCTCAGTCAATTAACTGAGGCCGAAAAAATGGAAGTAAAATCCTTTAAGTAAGTGTTCTGTAATCAAAAATGATGCAATAACGAAGTGCTTTCACTATAATATAGTGTTACCGCCAAAAACAGCGTCACCATGCATAAAGAGGCCGAATGAAAGATCAGCAATCACGCGTTAAAGAACTTATCGCCCTTGGAAAGGAGCGCGGTTATCTCACTTACGGCGAGATCAATGACCACCTTCCAGAAGATTTGGTCGATGCGGATCAGGTCGAAGACATCGTCAGTATGTTTAGTGATCTGGGTATCATGGTCCATGAAGATGGCATGGATACCGATGAGATGGAGCGCCTTGCCGAGGCAGTTTCATCAAATGATGAAGTCTCTGATGATGAAGCGGCTGCCGTTCTGGCAAGTTCAGATGGAGAGTTTGGTCGTACTACTGACCCTGTACGCATGTACATGCGCGAAATGGGCTCTGTTGAGTTATTAACCCGCGAAGGTGAAATTGTCATTGCAAAACGCATTGAAGCTGGCTTGCGCGAAAGCCTGTTAATGCTGTCCACCTATCCACCCGTTATTTCATCATTCCTTGAATTTTATGATGCTGTAGAAGCGGGCGAAATGCGACTGAATGAGCTGATTCGTGGTTTCGTGGCTCCTGAAGAACTCGTTGCCGAGGATGACGATGACGATGATGTGACCAGCAGCACAGATACTGATGACTCTGACAGTGATAGCGATGACGACGATGATGTTGATGGTGTAAGCGATGACGAAGATGATTCTGGTGAAATTGACCCGGAAGAAGCCCGTGCCCGTTTTACCGCGTTACGTGAAGCCTACAATAATGTCCTGGTAGCCGAAGGCGATGCCATGATTGAAGCGCGTGAACAGGCCAGTAACCTGTTCATGGAATTCAAGTTAACACCAAAAACGCTGATTTTCCTGAACGATTTAATGGCAGAAACCATTGCCGAAGTACGTAAACAAGAAAAAATTATCATGGACATCGTCGTTCAGCAGGCAGGAATGAATCGCCGTGATTTCATCGATGCCTTCCAGGGTAATGAGAGCAACCTCGAATGGTCAGATAAATTTGTTCGGGCCAAAAAACATTATTCGTCCACCATTAAGAAAAATCTGGATGAAATTCTGGCGGCACAAACAAAATTGGCCGAAATTTCAGAACAACGTGGCTTGGATATTTCAGAGATAAAAGAAATCAGCCGTCAAATGTCGATTGCTGAAGCCAAAGCGCGTCGTGCCAAGAAGGAAATGGTCGAAGCCAACTTGCGTTTAGTTATCTCTATTGCCAAAAAATACACTAACCGTGGTCTGCAATTCCTCGATTTGATTCAGGAAGGCAATATCGGTCTGATGAAAGCAGTCGATAAGTTTGAATATCAGCGTGGTTACAAATTCTCTACCTATGCAACATGGTGGATTCGTCAGGCAATTACCCGTTCTATTGCCGACCAGGCGCGTACTATTCGTATTCCGGTACACATGATTGAAACTATCAACAAACTCAATCGTGTTGCCCGTCAGATGTTGCAGGAAATGGGACGTGAGCCAACTCCTGATGAGCTGGCAGAACGCGTGGAAATGCCGGAAGACAAAGTCCGTAAAGTGCTGAAGATCTCCAAAGAACCGATTTCGATGGAAACACCAATTGGTGATGATGAAGATTCACATCTGGGCGATTTCGTTGAAGATATCAACGTGATGTCACCAGCAGACTCCGCTATCATCGAAGGCCTCAGAGAAGCCACTCAGGGCGTTCTGAACGGTCTGACCGAGCGAGAAGCCAAAGTATTGCGTATGCGGTTTGGTATTGATATGAATACCGACCACACACTGGAAGAAGTCGGTAAACAATTTGATGTTACCCGTGAGCGTATCCGTCAGATCGAAGCCAAGGCGTTACGTAAACTGCGTCACCCATCACGCTCGGATCAACTGAGAAGCTTCCTCGACTCAGATAGCTGATTACAAAATCGGGCCTATAGCTCAGTTGGTTAGAGCAGGGGACTCATAATCCCTTGGTCCCAGGTTCGAGTCCTGGTGGGCCCACCATATAAATCAAAGCCTTAGCGCTAATTTTAGCGCTGAGGCTTTTTTGTTTTTATCTCATGTAGACACTATGTAGACAAAAAATAGCGGAGATGCCTATAAGGACTGCTATATTCTCGCATCAAAAATATTACGCAGTATTGATTCTCATGGAAAAGGTCTTCATTCTCATCATCTGTATGAGATTTCTTAAAGCGTTAAAAGGATTTGTATGAGCGACTTCAATTTGACTTACCCTGTAGCTGAAGGACAACATGAAGCGAAGACAATAAGTTCTGGTGAACTGACATTTTTGGTTGGTGCCAACGGCACTGGCAAGTCAACACTGATGCATAGATTCGCGACCCTTAACCAAGGCAAATTCCGTCGAATTACTGCCCACAGGCAAGTGTGGTTTCATTCAAACACGATGGACCTGACCCCACAGGGAAGGCATGACCATGAACGAAGCATGATCGCCAGTGAGCAGAGAGAAGATGCACGCTATAGGGATGACAACGCAAGCACACGGTCACAAATAACAATATTTGATCTCATTGACTCAGAAAATGTTGAAGCAAGAGAGATAGCAAATGCTGCTCGTGCTGGAGATATGGAGAGAGTTGAAAGACTAGCTATGCTCCAGTCACCACTCTCAAAGCTTAATGAAATATTGAGAATAGCTAACTTGGGGATTCAAATACGAGTTTCATCTGGTACAAAGTTAATGGCTACCAGGGATGGAGTTCCTGAATATAGTATAGCTGAGCTTTCAGATGGTGAGAGAAACGCAATACTTATAATTGCAAGTGTCTTAACAGCTCCACAAGATAGCTTGATTTTGCTTGATGAGCCAGAGCGGCACCTTCATAGATCAATTGTTTCCCCACTTATAAGCACGCTCTTGGCAAATAGATCAGATTGTGCATTCGTAATTTCAACTCATGATGTCCTTTTACCTTTAGATCAAGATAATGCATCGGTACTCTTAGTAAGAAATTACAGGCACAATCCTCGCTTTTGGGAGATAGATTACCTACATGACATTGATCAAATTGATGAGGAAATTGCTGAAGCAATTCTGGGCTCAAGAAAGAAAATATTATTTATTGAGGGGGCTCCAACAAGCCTAGATTTGCAGATATATCAAATCTTATTTCCTTCAATATCAATTAAGCCCGTAGGTAGTTGTGTAGATGTTGAACGGATAGTGAAGGGGGTATGCCTATCAGAAGGAGGGCACTGGCTGACCGCTATAGGTTTAATCGATAGAGATAACCGAGATCAGGATGAGTGTGAGATGCTTGCTGCTCAGGGAATCATAGCGATCGAACAATATTCCGTTGAATCGATTTACTATCATCCAGTTGTTATATCGGGGGTATTGAGTCGTGTGTCAGAAATACACGGTTTAGATGCAGCCGCAACAATGGAAGCCCTGACTGAAGCAGCGGTGGGAGCAATCGACGTACACAAAGAGAGAATGGCTGCACGAATTGTAGAGAGGAAGGTTAGGGATCGGCTTCTATTTGAAGCGCCAAACTGGCAAAAAATCAAATCTGGAAACGTTGAGATAGGCTTTTCAACAGCACAAATATATGAAGAAGAAGCCCAATATATCGAAAGCTTGATATTAGAAAAAGATCTCGCAAAGCTGATTTCTAGGTATCCAGTTCGAGAGACACCAGCACTTGAAGCTGTCTCCAGAGCATTGTGTTTTCAGTCGAAGTCTCACTATGAGCAGGCGGTAAGAAAAATGTTGTTAGATAGTGAAGTTGATAGAGCTAATCTACATTCACTTCTTCGGCCCATCAGCGATCGTTTGCTTTGAATATAAAAAAGTTTATTCACATCATTATCTTAAGAACCACTCATTTTCTAGGTTGAACATTTTCGTACAGTTATTGAAAGAACTCCAAGTCATGGCCCTACAGAAACGGTTAATTTCAAAGATAAACATCATTATTATTCGAAAGGTTGTGTTTGTTTATTGGCCAGCTAAAGCAACCATCGGTTATGCTACGGATGCATGAATTAAGTTATCCTCGCGGGGCTGTATATATTTTTGAAAACGCTAAAGCTCGGCGTGTAAAAGTGGGTATGACAATTCTAAGCACGACAAATGTTCTAGATCGACTCAGGGATGTCAATAACATGTGGCTGGGGAGAAAAGTCACTTGTCAGGTTTGTGGAGGTCGACGTTTCATCAACTCCAAAGGGCTTGTTCCTCAACATGCAGTAAGTGGCGTTGGATGTCCCGGGGGCGATAGGCTTCCGATTGAGAGAGATGTAAGGCTTGCTGAAAAGTATCTGGGGGATCTCAAAAAACTTATTAATAAAGTTACTGGTAATGAAAAAGGGTCAGTCTCTAGAAAAATTAATTCTCTTGAGAAGCGAGTTAGTCTTTATAGACATTACATTCAGCCTAAAGGTATGTGGCAATTCAGCACTGCTTATTACACTGAGCGCCCTGAACAGGTTGAGTCAGAGACTCATCAAATACTAGCTGAGAGCCTCGATAAGCTTGCTCCTATTGGAGAAGTATTTTGTTGTTCAGTATCAGAGGCCTCCAGAGCCGTCGAGTTAGCATTGAGTCAGCTTGGTATTTTAGATGCAGCGAAGAAAGAGATAAACAACTTCACCGTATCAAAAGAGCACGGCCAATGTGTAATATGCGGCAATTACTTAACAAATACTGGAGCTTGTACAAAGTGTAGAGAACGCTTTTTAAGCTGAACCAGCCAAATAGTGGCTTACTTTGTTGATGTACTTATTTTGAGTAGGCTGAATAAATAGATGAGCTACCTGTTATGAAACTTGACCCCACGAAACTCTCAACAATTATCGGTTTATCCATAATGACAGCTTCAGAATTAGCAGTCTCATATCAAGTCACAATGAGTGGTATAAATCAGCTAAGCACTCAATCTGTTATCAGTGAGTTGAACAGGACCTCTAATTATTATGGTGACACCCCTAATCTATACGAAAATAAGGTTTATGTCGATCAGACTGAAAGCTTCAGGGCTCACCAAGTTGGAGGCTTTATTACCTTTGATACTGCGGGTACCGTCGCAATACTTGAAAGTGAGGGATGTAGTTCAGTAACTGATGCTGGTTTAACGGAATATATCGTTAATCTGGATGACTTAATCGATAATCCTATCTGCACATTTATTACAAGCTCTCCAGTAGGCCTAAACATAGTATCGGATGGTACTTCAATTCGAGTGACAACTAACAAGCCATATGAGGGAACAATTAAACTAATATTTTTTGAACAACTTATTGATATAGATGTAGAAGTTTGATGTTTGAGATAGGCAAAGAGTATCACCGAAAATCTGAAATCCATGAACGGTTCAAGGGGCAAGCTCAAGGTGGAATTTCAACCCCTAAAGATCATAGATTGCTTTTCATCTTTACATCCGAGGGCGAAGAAAACGGCTACATGGATGAATATCGACCTGACGGTACATTTTGGTATACCGGCGAAGGACAGGTTGGGGATATGCAGATGAAAAGTGGTAATCGAGCAATATTAAAACATAAAGAAGACGGAAAAATCATTTATGCATTCGAGTACACTAGAAAAGCATATGTGAGGTTCTTGGGGCAAGCAGAGTGCTTAGGCTACCACGAAGAAACTAGGCCAGATAAATTTGGCCAGGACAGGATGGCCATAATTTTTCATCTAGATATTGACTCATCTCTTAACGAAATCCCTGGAAAAGCAGTTTCTAAAAAGGAATGGTCTCCAAGCGACCTAAGAGAAAAGTCTATTAAAGAGCTCAGGGAGGCAGCACTTCAAAAGCCATCTAGATCAGCGAGTAAATCAGAAAAGCGGCAATCAGCATATTACCGTGCAAAAGCTTTAAAGCTGTATATTAGTAGAAGGTCAAAAGGCTTCTGTGAAGGGTGTACTATGCCATCTCCTTTCCATACCAAAAAAGGTCCATATATTGAATGTCATCACCTGCATAGGCTCGCTGATGGAGGACCAGATCATCCTATTAACGTCATTGGACTCTGCCCTAATTGTCATAGGAGAGCACACCATGCGAAGGATTTTCGTGAATTTAATGATTCATTGAAATTAGTTGTTAAGAAAATCGAACAAAATATTCTCTAAGATGACAAAAAAAACCATCTAAACCTCCTAAATAAGTATTGATGGTTTAGATGGCCCGTTCGAGTCGGTTATAAAAATACAGGATTAATTTTGTAATATGGTAGAGGTCGTCTGCCACCTTGCTGACTCGTTTCACGAACTTCAATCGCAATCCAGTTATTTTCTATTAATATCTGGCAAGCACCTTCAACCTCTTCTCTGTCTTTTAATCCAAACCAACCTTTGTTATATACATTTTTTGCAGTAAATGGGCTGGGTAAAGCTTTATCTTTGATCTTGCCACACAACTTAATTGCTGCAGCTACTTCAGGCTTTTCAGCTACTGCATATATTTTTCTTGCATGAGTTTCTAAATACTCACACACATTAATAGCAAGTTCAGCTGTGGCTGATTTGATAGAGCCCTTAAACCCCTTATCGATGCAATCTATGCAATGAAATACAAGAGCTAAGGCGGGCATTAAAGAACGGTATTTTCCAAAATGCTCTTGCATTAAAGGATTATCTTCATTAGCAATTTTTTCTGTTTGTAAGCGAGTTAACCATTTGTTAAATACAGATTGTGCCTCTATATCAAAACGAAAATACGGTCTACTTTCATCATCGTCAGCCCATGCTCCAAGGTCTCTAAAATTGATTTCAGAAAGTTTTTCAAGAATGTTCTGTACTTTATCCTTAGCTGCTTTATAAGGTTTTCTATCGACAAGTATCCATGTTTTAGGTAATTCCGGCCATACTGCTAGCTGAAGGCGCTGTAAAAGCCCATCATTATTCCCTTGGGTTGCTTGATACAGGTATCGTTTAAGTTTGTCAGGCTGAATGCCTCCGAGTAAGCTAATACAAATATTGCTTACCTCAGTAAGTCCCCTGGAAATTTTCACGTCGGTGTAACTGCCATTTCCGTTCCAGCCTTCTAGAAAATATGCCCTTTCATCTGCATGCTCTTCGCGATCCCATCTTACAAGCAGAGCAGTTAATTCATCTCTAAAAACCAGTAAACCGCGTTCATTTTGCTTCTGAATAAGGGTCATGCCCTGAATGGTGGTTTCATTTGCCTTAAATAGTCGCCTCTTAGGTGGTTCTTGAGACTGTTTATAAATTTCAGCATAATCATGTTTTAATACAGCCATTGCATCAGCATCTACCGTACCGGTGACGCCGTTTCCCTTAGAAAGCTTCTGAATTCTTTTTTCAATATCTTTTATTTCAAATTCCCTCTGTAGTTCTTCAGCCTTATAAAAGCCTTTCTCATTTTCAAATTTTTCACCATGTTTAGCTTGTAGGTTTTCAAGCATCCGCAAGGCTTCTTGCATACTTGGTGTTTTGAGCACAACAGAAGGCTGTCCAATACATGTACCCCATAGATTTGGGATCACCTCCCAATCATCCTCTTGTTTTGGTCTAATGCCGCAGCCGGAACCAATTACTGAACTAAAAATAACTAAGGCTGATATTGTTGAAAAATCTGCAGGCGTCTGCATTCTGTGACTCACATCGACTAACCAATCTTTCAAAGCGTCAGGCATAAGCTCTTCCGTCATGCTCATCACGCTGGGTGTCGTGGTCACTATAGGATTAGGTTCACCCCAGTCCATATAAGGAAATTCATCTGACTTTTCTTTAAAGGAATGCATAACAAATACCCCCTTTTAGAGAGGAATAATCCCTTATAAGAAAATTTTGCTTATAAGCAACTCGAAAAAATGAGCAAAGTAGCTTGTTTATAGCTTTCTTAAACAGGCTTTCATTCATTTCATGAAGAAACATGGTCTGCACAGTTATTTACCTCCTTGATGAGAGGTAGATAAACGAACTTGTTGTTCAACGTAGCTTTCAAGATCGCTTTGACGATACCTAACAGCTCTACTTCCAATTTTAATAAACGGTATTTTTGCTCCTGCCCATCTATCCCTTTCTAAGAATGCTCTACTAACACCTAAATAGTCTGCTGCTTGTTGTGAATTTAAAAGTTGTTCATTTGTCATCTGGTTATCTCCGTGTGAATTAAACTGACGGAAACATCCTCAATCGAAAAACAACTAGATCCAACAGTTATTTTTCAAATCTCTTATAAGGGAATTATTTTTATTTTTGGTTAATTTTTGACCATTTTGAAAATGTTTTTGCGCAAAATGGGATCTACTAGCACAATGCATAATATGCAGTAATTCGACACTAGGAAGAAAATATGGGTATTGGACGTACTATCAGAATTTATTTGGACGATGGTGCGATCACGGGGATAAAGCATGCTGAGATTGTGAATTGGACAGGACAAGCGATTTCATCTCCTAGAACGCAAATTAAAACGCTTAGTGAGTGGCCTGAATCTAAAAAGCCTGGTGTTTATTTCTTATTCGGTGTGGACGAAGAATCAGGTAGACAGGCTGCATATATTGGAGAAGCTGAAAATGTATACGACAGGCTACAAAACCATGCGCTTAATAAAGACTTCTGGAACGAAATAGTTTTTTTCACGAGCAAAGATGAAAATCTGACTAAGGCTCATGTGAAATACCTCGAATCAAGGTTGCTTAGTCTTGCGAAATCAGCGAATCGATATGTGCTTCAAAATGGAAACGGCCCACAACTGCCAGTTTTACCTCGTGGTGATAGGGATTCGATGGAAGAATTTATCGGTAATTTACGAACACTGCTTGGAGTGGTTGGCCACAAAGTCCTCGAAGCTCCCGCAGGACATGAAAATGAAGCTCAGCAAGTTGTTATTCCCAAGCCTGAGCAAGATATTTTGAATTTAAAACTTAGATTGAATGTTTCTGGAATATTAGCTTTCGCAGAAATTAGTGATGAGGGAATTGTTGTCTTAAAAGGGTCGCAGTTATCCAGTAATACCAGAGAAAGTCTTGGTAATGGCTATAAAAAACTTAGAGATGAGCTAGTTTCTTCGGGAATAATTACTGAACACGGCGGAAAACTAATTTTTACTTCGAATCAACTTTTTACTAGCCCTTCACAAGCTGCGGCAGTCATTGTTGGCTATTCTATTAATGGTCGAAATCACTGGTGTGATGATTCTGGAAGAACACTCAAAAATTTAGAAGAACAAAATGTTTAGGAAAGGATCTTCTAATGAAGGATTCATGATTGTAGATTTGTATTAGCTTGCTTACTTTCCTGAAGGTTTTTTTGGTATTGTTTTTTTGCTTCATTTACTAATTTGCGTAATTTCCCACCCTTATATGCCGCAGCCATAGCCATAAATCCAAAACCAAGAGAGCCAACCATGTTAGCCAAACTAAGCGGAGGGAGTGCTAGATATGCGATGAATGCGAGCATAAAAAACATATCTATGAAGTAGGATCGCATGGCTGCCAATTGGAGAAGCGTGCCATCAGAAGCAATTTCTTCAATTAGTCGTGTTCTCAATTCCTTTTTAGCAATAAACCTACCTCTGAGCTTTTTAAATTGGTTACTCAATAGCTTCTCTATAGGCGGGGAAATATATTTAGCCAATACCGAACCAACAATTCCAATTAGAAGTGAGTAAAAAGCAATATCAAAAGTCATCAGAGATCCCTCTTTTTTGGTTTCCATTCTGGTTATTATTCATGAATGATAAGAGTGAGTCAGTTATTTTTTGCATTGGCTCTCTTAGTCTATCAACATTACTGATTATATAGCCTGCTGTAACATCTCTTGGATCTTTATGATTGACTAATCGTTTCAAAGCATAGGCAGGAATATCGATACTTTCTGCAATCGTAAGGAACGTTCTTCTAAGGTCGTGAAGTGTAAAGTCTACTCCTGACAATTCAGAAACGCGAAGTAAAGACTTACGCGGATCTTGAATGTAACCAGTTTTCGAGTCACTTGGAAATACATAATAACCTTGTCTGGATTCGTATCTTCTTCGAAGTAATGCCTCTAAAAAATCAGATAAGGGGAGCGTGTGAGCTTCTCCATTCTTCGTTTCTTCAATGGTGAATGTCAGGTCTTCAAAATCAATTTGATGCCATTGTAGTTTTGCTGCTTCTGAGCGTCTTAGGCCAGTAAACAACAGAAAATGCAGATAATCTCTGGTTGTTTCATAGTTTAGTTGAAGCGTGGCTTGATACCAGGCCGATAGCTGATGAGCTTTAATAAGCGTTTTACGTCTCTCAACTTTGTACCAGGCTCGAATTTGGCTCAGACGTTCAACCGGATTAACCAAAATGATCGGGTTACCATTCGCATCTTCAAATTTGTTTTTGGCATGGTTGATAAAAGCTTTTAAAACTCTCATAGATCCGTCAGCTCTAGCATGGCTTTTTTTGCCTAACTCTCTATGCCGTTTTTCCACCATATCTTTAGTAATTTCAGCAATGGGTTTTGTCTGCCAATCAGCAAATGATGCATTTATGTGTCGGGTGTAATCATGAATAGTGCTATCACTGAGATCTTTACGAGTGGCTAAGTAATCTCGAAAGACTTCTATCAAGGTAATGGAACGAGCATTCTTTTCTCTTTTTTCTGATAGGGGATCTCTGCCTGTGGCGACTTGCCCTAAAATGTTCATCGCTTGGGTACGTGCTTGTTCAACGGTTAAATTACCGTAGCGACCCAACGTAATGCGTTTAACACGGCCATTAATGCGTTTTTCAACGATGAAGGATTTAGCCCCATTACTGGTAATTCTCAGAGCAAAGCCAGGAATAGAATCGTCTCGATAGAAGCTCTGTGTAGACACTTGACCAGGTTTTGGTGTGGGTGGAAGCGTCTTGTCTACAAATGATTTTGTGATCCTCATGTGTGTCTACATGAGATATTTGTATTTAAAAACAATATGATATGGCTTGTGTATGAAGGTTTTTGCACGTGTTTGAATCCTAGTCTTTGTAAAAAATCCCTTTGGGCCCCATGTAGACACTATGTAGACAGTAGCGCTCAAATAATAGCGATTTTATGCAAAAAATGTCAAACTCGATTACGTGCGAAAATGAGTTAAGTGAATGATATTAAAAGACTATCAAAGAATTTCAAGTTTAGGCCCATAATTCTCATAATCCCTTGGTCCCAGGTTCGAGTCCTGGTGGGCCCACCAATTAAATCAAAGCCTTAGCGTTAATTTTAGCGCTAAGGCTTTTTTATTGATTGGATGCTAATATGGCCGGGCTGGCAAGTGTAGGATTGAGTCGCGGCAAAGCAGATTTGAATAAATTGCTCAGCGTCGAGTGAGGCGCCACCGATAAGGCCTCCGTCAACATCTGCTTGGCAGAAGATTGCTGCAGCATTATGGGCTTTAACGCTACCACCATAAATAATTCGAACAGTTTCACTGCTGGCTACATCATGTCTGGCAATTCGTTGGCGCATAAAGCTGTGTACACTCTGAGCCCATTCCGGGGTAGCGGATTTGCCGGAGCCGATAGCCCAGACAGGTTCATAGGCCAGCACAACATTGGCTAATGCTTTTGGACCTTTATGAGCAATTAAAACATCCAGTAAGCGAGCAATCACTTCTTCTGTTTTGCCTGACTCATAGTCATCTTCGGTTTCGCCAATACAGATAATCGGGGTGAGATCATTGTTGATTGCCTGGGCATACTTTTCAGCGACGATCTGATCTAAAACATACTGATCGAGTTCCAACTTTTCATACAGGCAACGACGTTCCGAGTGGCCAATTAAAACGTAGTGACAACCAAAGCCTTTAATCATTGAAGCCGAAATCTCACCGGTATAAGGCCCTTCATCGTAGGCTGAGACATTTTGGGTGCCCCATTGAAGTCTGGAACCGGACAGGACTTCCTGTGCTTCTCTGAGATACACCGATGGCGGAAACAGAGCGATATCTATTGGTAAAGCGTTCTCACTGCTGGACAGGATGCTGTCGAGCATATGGGCGCTGTGTAAAATATTCTGGAGTAATGTTCGCGGGCTTTCGGTTGGATTGTTCATTTTCCAATTTCCGGCCACCAGTGGTTTACGCATAATGTTTACACCTTAGATAAAACGATTTTGAACAATGGTTCTGTTTACTTTTGCAGATGGTAATCAATCACCCGTTCAACTTCATTTTTTGAGCCGAGAATGACTGGTACACGTTGATGAATACTCTCAGGCTGAATATCCAGAATACGTTGTCGACCCGTTGAGCAAAGACCTCCGGCCTGCTCAATAATAAAGCCAATGGGATTGGCTTCATACATCAACCGCAATTTGCCGCCTTTATCTGGCTCACGCTGATCAAGCGGGTAAAGGAAGATGCCGCCACGGGTCAGAATTCGATAAGCCTCAGCGACCATGGAAGCGACCCAGCGCATATTAAAATCCTTGCCGCGGGGACCTTGCCGGCCTTGCATGCATTCATCAATGTAACGTTGCACAGATGCTTCCCAGAAACGCTGGTTGGACATATTGATGGCAAATTCCTGCGAATCTTCGGGAATGGTCATATTGCGATGGGTCAGCACGAATTCCCCGATATCCGGATCCAGCGTAAAGCCATTAACGCCATGTCCAGTAGTCAGAATCATCAGGGTTGAAGGACCATATAATACAAAACCCGCACACACCTGCTGGCTGCCTGATTGGAGAAAATCTTCCAGGCTGGCATTACAGCCTTCGCGACCCTTTAATATTGAAAAGATAGTGCCCACTGTCAGGTTGATATCAATATTCGAGGATCCATCCAACGGATCAAACAGAGCAAGATATTTTCCCTTGGGGAAATGCCCGGGTATGGCAATCGGCTCATCGATTTCTTCAGAGACCATGCCACTCAGGTGGCCGGTCCACTCCAGCGCATCAACCATGATGTCGTTGGTAATAATGTCCAATTGTTTTTGAGTTTCACCTTGCACATTTTCACTCTCGGCACTGCCAAGCTGACCCGTCATTGCACCACGGCTGACGGCATGTGCAATACGCTTGCAAGCACTGGCAATATCACTCAGTAACATGGTGAAATCACCAGATGCGTTGGGAATGCTGCGTTGTTGCTCAATGATAAATTGGGTCAAGCTGATATGTGGCTTCATGGTTGTTATCCTTAAAAAACGGTTACGCCATTTACTGCCAATGCCAAAGTAAAAAGGCAGAGATTTGTTACCGAGAGAAATCAGATACCTTTTGGGGAAAGCTCTCCGGAGGCATAACGTTTCACCATTTTTCCAGTGAAATCACTTTGATTTTGCTGGCATGCCCGGCACTACCGAAAGCTTCATAGCGGGATTGGCAGATAGCCTGCATTGCCGTGGTAGCGGCTTTATAGAATTTACGGGGGTCAAAATCGCTGGCATGTTCCGGCTGGCCCAGATACTGTCGAATTGCACCAGTGGTGGCCATACGTAAATCGGTATCAATATTGACTTTGCGTACGCCAAATTTAATGCCTGAGACGATCTCTTCAACCGGCACACCATAGGTTTGAGCAATATCACCACCATAATTATTAATGATTTGCAGCCAGTCCTGCGGGACTGAACTGGAACCATGCATGACAAAATGCGTATTTGGCAGGCGTTGTTGAAGCTTTTGCAGATGACTGATGGCTAAAACATCAGCTGTTGGTGGCTTGCTGAATTTATAGGCACCATGGCTGGTACCGATGGCAACAGCCAGCGCATCGACATGCGTTTGTCTGATGAATTCAACAGCTTCATCCGGATCAGTCAATAACTGACTGTGATCCAGTTTGTCATCAGAACCATGGCCATCTTCTTCACCCATCATTCCGGTTTCCAGGGAACCCAGACAGCCAAGTTCGCCTTCCACAGAAACACCACAGGCATGCGCCATTTCAACCACTCTTCGGGTAACATCGACGTTATAGTCAAAAGACGAAGGTGTTTTCATATCGCTCATCAAAGAGCCATCCATCATCACTGAGCTAAAGCCGGATTGGATAGAGCGTGCACAGACTGCAGGCTCGGATCCATGATCCTGATGCATCACCACAGGCAAATGTGGATATTGTTCTATCGCAGCCAGAATCAGATGACGCAGAAAGGGTTCGCCGGCATAAGAACGTGAACCAGCCGATCCCTGCAGAATGACAGGACTGTCGACGGCGTCGGCTGCCTGCATAATAGCCTGGACCTGTTCCATATTACTGACATTAAAAGCTGGAATCGCAAACTGTTGTTCAGCAGCATAATCCAACAGTTGTCGCATTGATATTAACGCCATAAGCCTACCTTTTTATCTTTGCAAATCTGATGGTTTCTTAAAGAGGACTGGAGCTGAAACTGAATTTAAGTCAGCATCGACCTTGTCTGAATAAAACCATAGGCAGTTTAGGCATATTTTTTTGATAAAAAGAAGTTAGATATTTTTATGAAGCGTATAAGAAAAAGTTATGCTTATGGACAATGACTAACGATTGGACAATAGCTGAATACTGTCCTGAGCATTCATTGATTGAGCCAGACTCATGGCCGTCATGCCATCGGCCGCCTGAAAATCAGCATTAGCACCATGAGAGAGTAATAATTCCATCATTGCTGTTTGATTGAACATAGCTGCAAACATCAGAGATGTTTTTCCATCTGGGGTGGTGGCATTAACATCAGCACCATGTTCTATCAGTATTCGAGCAATATTTACATATCCTTTAAAAGCGACACCTGCCAGCGGTGATTGGTGGCGTAAATTAGCCAGTTCCGGATCGGCACCGTGTTGTAGTAAAAGTCGGGTCATCGTTTCATGCCCATTATAGGCGGCCAGCATTAACAGGCTGTTGCCATTTCTGTCACGAATATTGGGAGCCAAGCCCAGTTCCAGCGGTTTTCTTAATGCTTCGACATTACCCTGGCGGGCGAGGTCAAACAGCTGTTGCGCCAGTGCCAGAGTTTCATCATCTAGTGAAGGCTTTTGTGTTTCTTCAGGTTTATCCACGGGGTAATCCTTCATTTATTTGTCAGATACAAATCTGATCATGATAGGTTAAGCAACAGCCAGGTGGGAAGTCATTTATGCTTTGATTAAACACAGGTTAAGGTGGATTACTGAAGTGTGTCTATAATTAAACCCAATGGAGTAATCAACAAAGCAAATCAAAGGAAACACAATGGCTTTTACCGCGACCGATCCAATCAAAATTCTGTTTGCTATTTTACTTCCGCCTTTAGGGGTATTTCTGGAAGTTGGCTTTAAAGGGCATTTCTGGTTAAGTATCTTGCTCACACTGCTGGGGTTCATTCCAGGCATTATTCACGCCCTGTACGTTATTCTGAAGCATTAATCAGCAATCATAAAAAAAGCCCGGCTAACTTTAAGTGTCAGCCGGGCTTTATCATTATACAAAACCTAGTAGTTTTTATTTTCTCTTGCTGATTCTTCTACTGCACTGCCTGCTGCCTCTACATCTTTACCTGCACCTTCGATGGTGTTGCAGGCCGATAAGCCGAAGATAAAAAATAACGATAAAAATGCTGCTGTAATTTTCATACATATTTCCTTAATTCAATTGAAATGGAGTTGAAAAAAGACTGAAGCAAAGTTCAATCTTTAATGTATAGATCGAGCGGTGGGACATCGCTTTCAGTCATTCCCAACGTTATAGCTACATTTGTTTATTGTATTTTCTTCACCCTGCGTCTATTAATGCCGATCAATTTGGTTGCAGTCAAATCAAAAGAGTTATTTTTTGCTAGATAAGAAGATGCCGCAAAATTAACAAGTAAATCCAAAGCTAATTTTTGTTGTTAGAATGTGTTCAAATCTTAAAAAATGTGACAGAGTTCACATAGTGTTGGCGATAGCCTTTCGAGCCATAGGCCTCATACAAGGCTGAGCAATAAAATTAATGGGATTTGTTTCGCCATAAGCTTTAGCTGAAAACTCAAACTGGTTTGACCAATGGATGGTTAAAGAATGATGTTGTCAAAAAAAATAGCGTTAACTCTATTATCATGCTCACTGCTATTTTCGTCGGCATTGCACGCGCAAAGTGTAGGAGTCGTAAAGACATTAGTGGGAAACGTACAACTGATCCGAGCGGGTGAACCGGTTAAGGTTGTTTTGGGCGATGAAATCCACATTGCTGACAAACTGCAAACGGACAGCGATAGTAGTGTGGGGATTTTGTTTAGCGACGATACCCGCCTGGGTGCAGGTCCAAATACCCTGTTCTCAATTGATGTTTATCAGTTTGATAACGTCACCCAAAGGGGACTGGCAGATTTATCTGTAGAAAATGGAACACTCGCATTAGTGGGAGGGAAATTAACGGCAAAAAACCTTGATGCCATTAAAGTGCATACTCCAACCACGATGCTGGCGGCTTCATGTTCAACATTATCCGTAAAAGTTAATCAACTCATTAAAGAAGCGCCATGATGCTGACAAATATATTTCGAACCTTATGTTTACTGTTCATTTACGCAATGATTTCAGGGTGTAGCGTATACAGTAGTGCGGTCAATACATTTGGGCCTGAAACGCCCACCTCTGAAATTCGACAGCAGATTGAAGCGCCACTGGAGCTGGCAGAGGGAGAATCACCTTTCTGCGCCAAACCGGTTGAACCAGATCCTGTTATGGCGCCAGCGATGGCGGCCTTACCCGCAGAACCATATCGAGCTCGTTTATATTTTATTTTTGATACGAGCACGTTTACCCCGGAATCAGAAAGAGCTGCTCAAAAAGTGTTTGATGAAATAAAATCCCGCCAAATTGCTGAGGCGATTGTAATCGGACATACTGATACTATGGGCGCTGAAAAATACAATATAGGTTTGTCAGAACGTCGCGCGCAACGAGTTCAGCAAGAGCTTATCCGTCGGGGTATACCCGAAAATATTATTACCACTAAAGGCATGGGCGAATCAGAGTTGTTCATTGAAACAGCCGATGAAGTTGCTGAGGCAAGGAATCGACGTGTTGAAATCGACGTTCGCTGATGGAGTGTTGGATAAATGAACAAAAACTTTAAATTACTGGCGCTTTGTACTTCCTTCTTTACCGGCTTGACGGTATTTCACGCGCCACTTATGGCACAGACTTTGGTTCAGGCAGTTGAGCAGACGATACAGAGTAATCCGGAAATTCTGGCCGAAGCCAATCGACGACTGAGTGTTGATAAAACGATTGATCAAGCCCGTGCCGGTTACGCTCCGCAAGTTGACCTGAATTTGGGGTATGGGCGTGAATATACCAAAAATCCTGCTACACGCCCGGGAAGCGAAACACTGACTCGTGGTGAGGCTGGCATTACAGCTAAGCAAATGTTGTACGATGGGTTTTATACCAAAAGCGAAGTTGACCGTACTACCGCTTCTGCTGATTCAGCGGGTTTTGCGGTAACCGATATTTCCGAACGAACCAGTTTGCAGGCGATTGGGGCCTATCTGGATGTATTGCGTCGGCAGGATCTATTGGAACTGACGCAAACCAATCTGCAATCACATGAAACGATTTTTTCACAAATTCAACAGCGTTCCGAGAGTGGTGTAGGCCGTCGGGCAGATGTTGATCAGGCTCAGGCACGATTGGCTCTGTCAAAGTCCAATCTCGAATCACAGCTTGGTAATATCGAAGATGCCAGAACCAACTTTCAGCGAGTTGTTGGCGTGATGCCCGAAAATATTACCAATCCGGGTGATGACTGCTGTGACAAAGCACCAGCCACTTTGGATGATGCGGTTAATATTGCTTTTAACCAACATCCTACCTTGCGGACGGCGCTGGCGAATCATGAGGCTTCTCTGGCACAGGAAAACGCTGCAAAGTCGGCGTTTCATCCGCGAATAGATCTGGACTTGGGTGCTTCTGCAGACAATAATCTTGATGGCGTATCTGGCCAGGATAAAGGCCTCTATGCGATGTTCCGGCTGCAATATAATTTGCTGAATGGTGGTGCGGACAAGGCTCGGGTTGAGCAAATTGAACATTTAAGTGAACAGCAGAAAGAACTGATTAACCGGGCAAAACGGGAAATTGAACTGGATGTTCGTCTTGCATGGAATGCACTTGAAAACGCGGAACGCCGGTTACCCGGATTAGAACAGCGTGTTGAAGCTGCAGAAAAAACCCGTGAGGCTTATGCGCTTCAATTTCGCGTAGGACAACGAACCTTACTGGATTTATTGGATAGTGAGAATGAATTGCTTAGCGCCGGAATTGACTATACCGAAGTCTATTATGACCGGATTTATGCCTGTTACTGGCTGATGCAATCAATGGGAAAACTGCTGGAAACAATGGCTATCGAACAACGTGAAGAAGCGATTACAGTAGCCAATCAGGATGCTGATACAGAATAAATAAAAGCGGATATCCTAATCAGGACATCCGCTGAACTTCTAGGGTGAGGTTTATCTAATTGCCTCTACCTGCACTAGGTTATCGGTAAAGGTGGGTGCATGCCCCATATCAACAAACTCAGCTGAGCTGACGCAGTTTACCGTACCGTTATTTCGTTGCCGCCAGTACCCAAGGGTTGCTACAACAATTCCCGGGCCGACATCTTCAGTGATTTGTGCCTTGGCATCAAAACCACCCCGGTCGTTAAATACCCGAACAGTATCTCCCTGCTGGATCTGCCGCAGATCGGCATCTACAGCACTTATCATCACAAACTGATCGCCTTGTGCTTTGAGTTTATTATCCATATTGGCGTAACAGGAATTCAAGAAGCCATGACTCTTCGGAGAAATGATATTCAGCGGGAAACGTTTAGCCAGTTCAGGATTAGACTGAGGCGTTTCTCTTGAAGCCACGTAGTCAGGTAGGCTATCCAGCGGTTCACCAGGTTGAAAGCCGTCATACATCTGTCTGAACGGGCCGGCAACAAAGTTGGTGGCATCATCAATACGGAAATGACATTTGCCGGAAGCTGTTGGAAAATTTCCGACCTTATGTGGTGCCCGATTGTCTCTGGTACCCACATTAAGTCGTGCAAAACCATGTTCACGCAGATAGGCTAAATCAATGCCTTCACAGGCTGGAGAGTCCCAGTCCACATAGTTTTCCAGACATTCACTATCGTTCCATTTGAAATTTTCTTCTTCATAGCCCATTTTGGCAGCAAGGCGGCGGAAGATTTCATTGTTCGGAATGGCTTCACCGGGCGAATCAACACATTTTTCATTGTAGGTGAGATAGAGATGACCCCATGACAACACCATATCTTCCATTTCAGCACCCATTGATGCAGGCAAAACGATATCGGCAAATGAAGCGGTGTCAGATAGAAAATGTTCCGCCGATACCAGAAATAAATCTTCCCGCATGAGTCCCGCCACGATTTTGTCTGTTTCAGCCGCCTGAGTAACAGGATTGGCATTCCAGCACATCATCGATTTGATCGGAATATCAAGATTCATTTCATTGGTTAAGGCCCGGCCAATCTGAATCGCATTAATCACCCGAGTGCCTTCCGGAATTAAATCGGGACGACAGATAACATCAAATTTATAGGGGTGTTCCCATACCGGGAATTGTAAAGCGCCACCCCCAACATGTCGCCATGCGCCGACTAATGCCGGTAAGGAGCTGATAGCCCGAATGGCCTGACCTCCACCATAATTACGTTCCAAGGCAACCCCCAGACGAATGGCTGCAGGTTGAGTGGTGGCAAATTCGCGAGCAAGCTGTCGAATATCGTGAGCGCTTACTCCGGTAATATCTTCAGCCCATTCTGGTGTTCGTTGTTTAGCGCGTTCAGCCAGTTCGGCATATCCAACAGTATAGTTATCTACATAATCCTGATCGACTAATCCTTCCTCAATGATGGTGTGCATCATTGCCATAGCAAGCGCACCATCAGTGCCCGGTTTGGGGGCAATATGCCAATCGGCTTCTTTGGCTGTTTTGGATTTGTAAGGATCAATAACAATGACTTTGGCACCGCGTTTCTGAGCATCTTTAACGATATGCCAGTGATGCAGATTAGTGCTGACGGAATTGCAGCCCCAGATAATGATGTATTTAGAATGAATAAAGCTTTCCGGATCCACGCCAGCAGTTGGACCAACGGTTAACAGCCAGGCGGTACACGAGCCTTCACCACAAAAGGTACGTTCACAAACGGTCGCGCCCATTTTATTAAAGAAAGCATCGCCGCCATTCAGGCCATGAACCAGTCCCTGATTACCAAGATAACTATAAGGAATGATGGCCTGAGGCCCATATTCATCAATAATCGCTTTCCAGCGATCGGTGATTTCGGTGAGTGCTTCATCCCAGCTGATTTGTTCAAACTGGCCACTGCCCTTGGGGCCGGTTCGACGCATGGGATGTAAAACACGTTCGGGATGGTAATGACGTTTTTCGTAGTCTTTGAGTTTGACGCACAAGCCGCCACGGGTCATTGGATGGTCAGCATTACCCCGGACAGAGATTAACTGACCATTTTCAACTTCATAGACCATCGAACAGGTATCAGGGCAATCATGTGGACAACCGCCGTGATGAGTGGTTTTCAATACACTGGCCATAACAATTTGCCTCCCGAAATCATCTGCAACAAGTTTTATGACTATACATCAGTCTGGAACGGGAATTTTGCCCGCTATTTAGCCAAAATATAAAAATATATAACATTGTTTATACTCGGTTTTTTGGTCTTTATCCTGTATTAATCAATCATTCATAGGAATATGTTAGCTTCACCCGAAGGCTTGTTGATCTTTCATAGCCGCCTCTGTTGTGGCTGAAAATGCAA
>CEPP01007911.1_pt1 | contig 30209 bp, 33 predicted proteins | sample 530521 | NCBI WGS metagenome assembly CEPP01 (sample SAMEA2620256, study PRJEB7988) | marine metagenome | biome: marine biome (ENVO:00000447); feature: surface water layer (ENVO:00002042); material: "saline water (ENVO:00002010), including plankton (ENVO:xxxxxxxx)" | depth 5 m | reverse complement strand
ACCCCCCCCAGAGCGATGATGGCGCCGGCACCAACTGTGCCCGCATCATCCCCGACACCCCCGCCGAATGGCAGAACGACGCAGAGGCTGCGCGCTGGGACAAGGTCTGGACCGTGCTGGAAACCGTCAATGAAGCCCTCGAGGCCGCCCGCCGCGACAAGATCATCGGCGGCGCCCTCGACGCCTGGCCCACGGTGACCCTGCCGGCCGAGCTGATGACGGCCTTCGAGGGGCTGGATGCCGCAGAGGTGTTCCGCACCTCCGGCGCCGAACTGTCCTCAGGCGGCGACACCGTCACCGCCCGCATCAACACCGCCGACCACCCCAAATGCGCCCGCTCCTGGCGCCGCGTGCCCGACGTCGGCTCCGACCCCGACTACCCCGACCTCAGCGCCCGCGACGCCGACGCCGTCCGCTGGCTGGACGCCCGGAAGGGGTAATCTCCCTCCCCTCTCCCGGCGGGTCCCAACGGGAGAAGGGATAATATCGGCCACACCCCCACGTCCGCTGTGATCGCTGTGCCTTCGTTGTGTCCGCTGTGATGAACCTCTTACTTCCTTGAGATGCCCTAAAACTCGAACACCTCAACCACGCCCCCGGCCCGCCCGCCGCCGACCACCTCTCCCCCGGCAATGGCGTACAGACGATCTCCCACGACGGCCGCGGCCAGGCCGTGACGCGGGGTGATCATGTCCGGGCCCCGGCTCCAGGCGTCGGTTGCGGGGTCATAGATCCATGTCTCCGGAAACACCCCGCCGCCGCCCGGCGCAAACCATTCGCCTCCGGACGCCACCAGTTTGCCGCCGACCGCCCCCATGGCCAGACCGCCACCCACCTGCTGGCCGCTGTCGGAGACCGGAATCGGCGCCAGCGTGTCCCAGCGGTCGGCCACCGGATCATAGCGGTCCAGCCGGCCGGTGCCGCCACCCTGCACCGTGCGACCGCCCGCGATCCACAGGCACCCGTCCAGCACCGCCACCGCCGCGCTGTTCCGCGCCATCGGGGCGGGCGTCAGCGTCTCCCATCGGCCCGTCACCGGGTCCAGCGCCAGATGGGTGTCGACGTCACCCTGATCCGGCCAGTTGCCGTTGGCTTCGCCAATGGGCGAGCGCCCGGTGACCAGATGCACCCGCCCGGCCAGCAGCGCTCCGACCGCCTCGGCCTGCGGGCGTGGCAGCGGATCCAGCGAGCGCCAGCTGTCGCCCTCCAGCACCCAGGTCTCCAGACTATTGACCCATTCCCCCGCCTCGCCCCGGCGATAGCCGCCGATGGCCAGCATCCGCCCGGCGCCGTCGGCCACCATCATCGGGTGATGCCGGGGCTGGGGCAGCATCGGCCCCTCGGACCAGACCCCGGTCGCAGTCTCCAGCACAGCAACCCGCCGCTCGATGTGCAGGGGCTGGCCCTGACGCGAGACCAGCCCGCCGGCCGTGACGATACGGCTGCCGGTTGTCGCCGCATAGATCTCCTGCGCGGGCCAGGGCATGGCCGCAGCCGCACTCCAGCCGCCGCTTGCGACACGGCCGTTGCCCATCACGCCCAGCGCCGCACTGGCGGTCAGAAAACTGCGTCGATCCATGCCTCAAACCCCCTCGTGTCGCAGGAACAGCACCTGGGCCGCGCCATACGTCCGCTGATCCAGTCGCGCATAGCCGGGTGTTGCGATGTCCGGCTCGTTCGCCCCTCGTTCGAGCACCACGATCGCGCCGGGCGCCAGCCAATTCCCCTCGCGCAACCGGTCCAGCGTCTGCTCGCCCAACCCCTTCCCGTAGGGGGGGTCCAGAAACGCAAGGGAAAAGGCCTCGCCCGCCGAGCCGGGACGCACGCCCAGATCTGTCGCATCGCGGCGGTGCACCCGGGTCGCTCCCATCAAGCCATAAGCGTCGGCATTCTCGCGGATCGCGCCGCGCGCCGCATCCGACGTCTCGACGAACAGGCAAAAGGCCGCCCCCCGGCTCATCGCCTCAAAGCCCAGCGCGCCCGATCCGGCATAAAGGTCCATGACCCGTGCCCCCGTCAGCGGTTCTGACCAGGCCGCATGCTCCAACACATTGAAGATGGCCTGCCGCGCCCGGTCGCTGGTCGGGCGGGTCCCCTGGCCCTCCGGCGCGACGATGGCCCGGCCCTTGAGCCGTCCGGCGACGATCCTCATGCGTCCTCACTCCACTTTTGCGGCGGCGCCGCCTCGGCCAGGGCGTCCAGCCGCGTCTTCAGCTCGGCCATGAAGCCATGCTTGTCGCCTGTCCAGCGCACGGGCTCGCCGACCATGGCGGTGCAGTTCATCGGCACCGGCGTGATCGCCCCCTTGGGCAGGACCCGGCCCGCGCCCTGGATCCACACGGGTACGACCGGCACCTCGGGAAAGGCCTCGGCCAGCCGCGCCACCCCGGCCTTCAGCGGCGCCATCCGCCCGTCGCGGCTGCGCGTGCCCTCGGGGAAGACCAGAATGATCTCACCGCGCGCCAGCGCCTCGCGCGCCGGGGCCAGCACATCCTCGCCGCGCTTCACCGTGCGCGAGATCGGCGTGATCCCCACGACCCGCCGCGACATCCAGCTGACCACCGGATTGGCGAGGAAATAGTCGGCCGCCGCCACGGGCCTGACCTGATGCAGCGCCCCGATCGGGAACAGGCCCAGCAGGATGAAGGCGTCCATATGGCTGTTGTGATTGGCCGCCACGATCGCCGGACCGCGCCGGGGCAGGTGCTCGCGTCCCACCACATCCATGCCCGTCATGAACCGCACCAGCGGCCGCGCCACCAGCGTCAGGAACAGCGTCCGCCCCCAGCCGAACGGGCGCGCAGGCTCGGTGGGGGCAGGCTCAGTACCGGTCGAGCGCATAATAGGCCATCAGGTGGAAATAGAGCGGCGCGGTAAAGGTCAGGCTGTCGATCCGGTCCAGCACCCCGCCATGCCCGGGGATCAGGCGGCTGGTGTCCTTGACGCCCAGATCTCGCTTGACCGCGCTCATGGTCACGTCCCCGGCAAAGCCTGCGACCGGCAGCACCAGCGCCACGATCAATGCCTCGATCCGGTCAAGGCCGGTGAACACCGGGGCGAGGAACCAGAACAGTCCCGCGCTCAGGATCCAGCCGCCCAGGAACCCCTCCCACGTCTTGTTCGGGCTGACCTTCGGCACGATCTTGTGCCGCCCGAAGGCCTTGCCACAGATGTACTGCAGTACATCGTTGGCCTCTGTCACGAACAGCAGCAGGAACACCAGACCCGCCGCCCCCGCCGGAGCCTCGCTGTCGGGCAACCGCATCAGCAGGGGGATGGTGCCCAGCGTATAGACGCACACGATCACCGCCCAGGTCAGGGTTGCGACCGTCGCCAGATAGGCCCGCGTCTGCCCGGCCAGCGCCATCAGGAAGGGCACGGTCAGGAAGAACCACACCGGGATCGACACGACATAGATGCCGTACATATCCAGAACTACGAGTCCGAACGCCAGCGGCACCGTCAGATAGGCGAACAGGACGATCAACCGGTCCTCGCGGCGCAAGGGGGCCAGCGACAGGAACTCCCGCAGCGCGATGAACGCCACCAGCGCAAACAGCACCGTCACGGCGGGCCAGCCCAGCGCCAGCGCCGCCCCCGTCAGGGCCACCATCCCCCACCACGACCAGACCCGAAGCCGCAGCTCGGTCGCGTCGAACCCCGGCTTCAGGCGCGGCAGGGCCAGTACCAGCACCGAGGCCAGCGTCAGCACGGCCAGCACCGCCGCCAGCCCCATAGCCACGTGCGGATGCAGGCTGAAAGGCCCGGCTGTCAGCGGCGCCATCATGTGTCTAGTCTCATGCTGGAATCACACATCGGCCCGACCATGCCCCAGAACCGGCCCGCGCGGCAGACCTTCTCGACATCCCTGTTCCGGTCGACCGCCGTGCATTTGGCACTGGGCGGTCTGGCCATGGGCAGCTGGGCGGCCTTTGCCAATCGCGACCACCCCCTGCCGGACCTGCTGTTGGCCGCCCTCGTGCAGGGGGCGCTGTCGGCCCTGATCACCCTGATCATGAAGCGCGGGCTCGAGGCCGGCTTTCGCCGCCTGGACGGTCTGGCCGCCCGGCTGGTGCCGCCGCTGGTCAGCTGCCTGACCATCGCCGGGGTGCTGTTTTGCGCCCACACCCTCGCTGGCACGCCCGAGGTCTGGGCCACGCTGGCTGTGCCGTGGACCGTCTCGACCACCTATGCCTTCGTCTATGTGGCCAGCCTGCGGAGAGCGCCATGACCGACAACCGCCGCCCCCTGAAGTCGCGTGGCACGGGCTGGGCCACCGGCCTCGCCCGGCTTTGCGCCCGCATGGGTCTGTCGCCCGACACCATCTCGGCCCTCAGTGTGGTGTTCGCAGGCGTCGGGTTCTGGGCCTTCTGGATGTCGGCCACGGCAGAAGGCGCCGAGCGTGCTGGCTGGCTGTTTGCCGCCGGGGTGGCGATCCAGCTGCGCCTTTTGGCCAACCTTCTGGACGGCATGGTAGCGGTCGAACACGGACGCGGAGGCCCGCTCGGCCCGGTCTGGAACGAACTGCCGGACCGCATCGCCGACGCCCTGTTCCTCGTAGGCGCAGGCATGGCGCTCAGGGTCTATGACCCCGCCTTCGGCCCGATGCTGGGCTGGACCGCCGCCCTGCTGGCCGTGCTGACCGCCTATATCCGCGAGTTGGGCCGAGCCCTGGGTCAGGCTGCAGACTTCACCGGCCCGGGCGCCAAGCCGCACCGGATGGCCGCCCTGACGCTGGGCTGTCTGGTCGCCGCCGGACTGGCCCTGACGCTTTCGGACTACAGCTTCGCCGCCCTGTGGCTGGCGCTGGCCGTCATCGTGCTGCTGACCGCCGTGACCGTGGTGCGACGCACCCTGCGCCTTGCCGCCTGGCTGAAAGCTCGCGACGGATCAGCTTGAGCGTCTCGGACTGCCGCGCCCGCCGGCGGGCCCACCCGGGCGTCCACCGGGTTTGCCGCCTGAGCCACCGGGCTTGCCGGGCCCCCCGCGTCCAGGCGGGCCCGAGCGGGGACGTTCGCCGCCGGGACGGGCGCCTGCAGGCTTGCCGGACCGAGGCTTGTCATCGCGCGATTTGAAATCCCGGGCCGGGCGGTCGCCCGACTCCGACCGGGGCTTGTAGTCCCGCTTGGGGCCATCGCCGGTCGGGCGGGCACCATAGGCGCGCTTGGGCCGATCAGCATTCTCTGCGCCCGGAGCCCCGGCGCGCGGCTTGAAGTCTCGTTTGGGATGGCTGGTGCGGGGCGCGGCCTTGGCCCAGCCCTCCTTCTTCGGCGCCCGGCGTCCGGTCTCGGCCCGCTCGGCGGCCTCGGTCGTGGCGACGCCTGCGGCCCGCACCCGGCTGGGCTTGCGCGAGGGGTCCGACAGGGCCGAGCCCGACTTGCCGACCACCACAGGGCCGCGCGGGCGCCGTCCGGGGATGGGGGCGGGGGTCGACACCGTATTGCCCTGCGGCAGGTTCTCGGGGCGGATATGGTCGGCCAGCATTTCGCGGATCACCCGGGGGCCGATCTCCTCGACCGAGCCGACCGGCAGCGTGCCCAGCTGGAACGGTCCGTACGCCAGACGGATCAGCCGGTTGACCGTCAGTCCGACCGACTCCAGCACCTTGCGGACCTCGCGGTTCTTGCCCTCGGTGATTGACACGCTCAGCCACAGATTGGCCGGGGCGTGGCCGTCGTCGCCAGCCTTCTCCTTGGCCTTGTCGATGGTCGCCTCGATGGGCCCATAGTGGATGCCGTCGACGGTCGTACCGGTCTTCAGCGTATCCAGCTTCTCCTGGGTGATGCGCCCCCGGGCCCGCGCCCGGTACTGACGCACCAGCGCCGAAGTCGGCAGTTCCAGCGCCCGGCTCAGCTCGCCGTCATTGGTCAGCAGCAGCAGGCCCTCGGTGTTCAGGTCCAGACGTCCGACCGAGATCACCCGCGGCAGACCACTGGGCAGGGCGTCAAACACCGTCGGTCGTCCCGCCGGGTCCATATGCGAGGTCACCAGCCCGGCCGGCTTGTGATAGCGCCAGACGCGCGTCGCCTCGGCGGCGCCCACCGGCTTGCCGTTTACCGTGATCACGTCGTCGCGGGTCACCAGCGTCGCGGGCGTATCCAGAATCTTGCCGTTGACCGCCACCTGGCCCAGACCGATCAGCCGTTCGACCTCACGCCGGGACGCGATTCCGGCCCGGGCCAGCGCCTTGGCGATGCGCTCGGTGCGTTTGGGCGCGGGCTTGCCGCCGGCCTTGTCGTCGCGACCCCTGTCGCCCCCCGGCTTGTCGCCGCGCGGTCTGTCCCCCCGAGGCTTGTCACTCCGGGGCTTGTCGCGGTCGTACTTGCCCCCGGGTTTGCGGTCGGCGAAAGCGCCTCCCTCTTGACGCGGGCGGGGCTTCTTGTCGTTGTCTTTTGAATGGCGGTCCATGATGAGCGGTTCATGCGCATGGCATTGGCCCTGGCGCAAGCGGCGGCGGACGTGGACGAGGTCCCCGTCGGCGCAATTCTGGTTGATGAGACGACCGGAACCGTGCTCGCCGAGGGGTCGAACCGGCCCATTTCGACCTGTGATCCCACCGCCCATGCCGAGATCATCGCCCTGCGCGCGGGGGCCGAAAACCTCGGCAATTATCGCCTGACCGGCTTGACCCTCTACGTCACGCTCGAGCCCTGCCCCATGTGCGCCGGCGCGATCAGCCTTGCCCGCATCGGACGCGTCGTCTGGGCCGCCGATGACCCCAAGGGCGGTGGCGTGGTTCACGGCCCGCGCATCTTCGACCAGCCGACCTGTCACTGGCGCCCCGCGGTCGAGGGCGGGCTGCTGGCCGACGAGGCCGCCGGTCTGCTGAAACGATTCTTCCGGGCGCGGAGGGGAACGGCCAGGCCTCACAGCCGTTCCGACGCACAGTCGCCTGTGGAGGGGCAAAGCGAATGATACGAGCCCTGTTGATCTCTGCCGGACTGCTGGCGGCCCTCTCGGCCTGCGAGGAACCCACACCGGTGACCTCGGACGGAGATGCCGTCCAGCAACGCGCCGTCGAGGCCCAGACGGCTCGTCGCCGCACCGGTGCCGAGATTCAGGAGCGCATGCTGCATCGGGAAGTGCAGGCCTCCTACGTCTGCGTCGGCGGGGACCGACTCACGGTCGACTTCGACAATGCACGCGAGATGGCCACCGTTCGCAACTCAATGGGCCAGGCCTTCGACCTGCACCTCGAACGGGCCGAGACAGGCATCTGGTATCGCGCCAGCGGCAATGAGTTGCGCGGCGAAGGCACGACCGCCGTCTGGACCGTCGGGGACCGCGACCCCGTCGAATGCCGGGCGGTCGACTAGGACGCCCCCGCCTCGTTCAAAAAGGCGCGTACCCGACCCGCATCGACATCCCGGGCGACGAAGGCTTCACCGATACCTCGCGCCAGAACCAGCGTCAGACGTCCGCCCTCGGCCTTCTTGTCCTCGGTCATGCGGGCCAGCACCCCCTCGGCCTTGAACCCGGCCACGCTCGCCAGATCCGTCGGCAGGCCGGACCTCGCCACCACGTCAGCCACGCGCTCCACATCTGAAGGCGGGCACAGCCCCTCCCGCGCCGAGAAGCCAAACGCCAGCACACAGCCCAGCGCGACCGCCTCGCCATGGGTCAGCACATCCTCGTCAAAGCCCAGCTCGGCCTCCAGCGCATGGCCGAAGGTGTGACCGAGGTTCAGCAGGGCCCGGGCCCCCGCCTCCTTCTCGTCGGCCCCGACCACGGCGGCCTTGATCCGCACCGAGCGCTCGATGGCATCGGCCAGCGCATCGTCAGCCATCCCGACAGGGTCGCCGACCGCCGCCAGCTGGTCGAAATAGGCCGCGTCGCCCAGCAGGCCATGCTTCAGCATCTCCGCCCAGCCCGAGCGCAGCTGACGCAGCGGCAGGGTCTTGAGCACATCGGTGTCCGCCAGCACCCGGCGCGGCTGGTGAAACGCTCCGACCAGATTCTTGCCGCGCGGCGTGTCGATCGCCGTCTTGCCGCCCACCGAGGAATCCACCTGGGCCAGCAGGGTCGTGGGCACCTGAACAAAGTCTATGCCGCGCATGAACAGGGCGGCGGCCAAGCCCGCCAGATCCCCGATCACCCCCCCGCCCAGCGCGATCACCAGACTTGACCGGTCCAGCCCGTGCGCCATGAGGCCATCCAGCACATGCTCCAGCTGACCAAAGGACTTGCTGGCCTCGCCCGCCGGCACGACAACCGACCCGGCCCGGGCCCCCACCGCATCCAGCGCCTCGACCACGCCCGCGCCATACAAGCCAAAAACAGTCTCGTCCGACACGACGGCGACCGAGCGTCCGGGGCGCACCTCGGAGATCCCGGCGATTCCAGCCAGAAGCCCCGGTCCGATAACCACCTCATACGGCCGAAAGCCCTCGCCTGAGACCCCGACGATTCGGCTCATGACGCCTGTCCCTGATGGTAGGCGGCAAGCGCCTCGACGATGGTGTCGACCGACTGGGAATGGGCCCCCGTCCCCACATCGACTGTCACATCGGCAAAGGCGTAGATGGGATAGCGGACCTCGGCCATGCGCTTCAGTGTCTCCAGCGGGTCACGGCCGCGCAGCAGGGGCCGGGTATCGCGCCGCCGGACCCGCTCGGCCACCACCTGCAGGTCAGCGCGCATCCACACCGTCAGGGCCTTGTCCTTCAGCAGCGCCCGGGTCTCGGGGTTCATCACCGCCCCGCCGCCGGTCGCCAACACCATAGGCGGGCCCTCGACCAGCCGCTTCATGACCCGCGCCTCCCCGGCCCGGAACTCCTCCTCGCCATACAGGGAGAAGATGTCCGACACCGTCATCCCCGCCGCTTCCTCGATCTCGGTATCGCCATCGGCGAATGGCAGACCCAGCCGTCGGGCCAGCCGCCGTCCGACGGTCGACTTGCCCACCCCCATCAGCCCGATCAGGGCGATGGTGCGGTCGACGGTCACGGTCGAGGCAGGCTTGGCGTCAGAAGCGGCTGGGGTCATGATCCGTTCGACCTCTACACCATGGCGCGCAACGCGCCACAGCCAAGGCCGGATGTGACCCCCCAGATCGAAGCCTTTCTGGAGATGATGGCGGTCGAACGCGATGCCGCGCCCAATACCTTGGCCGCCTACGGGCGCGACCTCGCCGATGCCGAGGCAACCCTCGGCAAGACTGGTGGCCTGATGGGAGCCGATTCGCAGGCGGTAGAGGGGTGGTTCGCGGGCCTGTCGCAGTCTGGCCTGTCGGCAGCGACCGCGGCCCGGCGACGCTCGGCCGTGCGCCAATTCTACCGCTTTGCCCTGTCCGAGGGCTGGCGCAAGGACGACCCCTCCCGCCGTCTGGAGGCCCCGACGCGCGGCCGCCCCCTGCCGAAAGTGCTCAGCCGCGAGGAAATCGAACGCCTGTTCGAACGGCTGATGGAGCGCGACGGCGCCCCGGCCCTGCGCCTGCTGACCCTGGTCGAGCTGGCCTATGCCTCGGGCCTCAGGGTCTCTGAACTGCTGGCGCTCCGGGTCGAGCCCTTCCGCCGCGATCCCGACCATCTGATCGTCAGGGGCAAGGGCGGCAAGGAGCGGCTGGCCCCCATCGGCCCCGCCGCGCGCCGCGCGGTCCAGGCCTGGCTGGCCGTGCGCGATGCGGCCCGTAAGCCGAAGGCCCCCGACAGCGTCTGGCTGTTCCCCTCGACCGGCGCCTCGGGCCACCTGACCCCGCGCCGTTTCGCCCAGTTGCTGGAGCAGGCGGCCCTCGATGCCGGACTGGAGCGCGGCCGCGTGACCCCGCACGTGCTGCGCCATGCCTTTGCCACCCATCTGCTGGAAGGCGGCGCCGATCTGCGCGTCGTCCAGACCCTGCTGGGCCACGCCGACATCTCGACCACCCAGATCTACACTCACGTCGCCCGCGACCACCTGTCCCGCGTCGTCCGCGACAAGCATCCCTTGGCGCGCAAGCCATGACAGGGCATAGTCCTGTCCATGGCGCACTCATTCTATGTCAAGGCCAACTGGGACGCCGAGGCAGGCGTCTGGTACAGCGAGTCCGACATTCCGGGCCTCGTCCTGCAGACCGAAACCTTGGCCGAGTTTGAAGATCTGATCCGGCATTTCGCGCCGGACTTGCTCGCCTCGAACATGGACATTCACGAGCCGGTGACGATCCGTTTCGAGGCCGCGCGGCAGTTGGATCTGGCTGCGGCCTGAGCGGCGTTGCGCCGTTCCATCCACATCTATGATCGACCCAAGACCGGTGGAACACGTCCGCCCGGATTGAGGAACGGCTGATGGTTCAGGATTACTATCGCGATCTAACCCGGAAACTGCGTGACGCGGGCTACATCAGGGTTCCCGGGGGCAAGGGCAGCCACGAAAAATGGCGAAACGGCGAGGGACGTCAGGTCACTGTCCCTGGCAAACCGCTCAGACACATCGCCAACGCCATCCTGAAACAGGCCGGTCTGCCCAAGGCCTTCTGAACCCCGCTTGCTCCCCGGCGTTTGGGCCACTAGGTTCCGCCGCCTTCCCGGGACGAAATCTCCGCCCGCCGCAGGATGCCTTCATGGCCACCCACTATCTCGAGTTCGAAAAGCCGATTGCCGACCTCGAAGCCAAGATCGAGGAGCTGTCGCTGCTGTCCGAAACGGCGGGCTCGTTCGAGACCGAAGTCGCCGGTTTGACTCGCAAGGCCGAGGAACTGCGCCGCAAGATTTATGGCAAGCTGGACCCCTGGATGAAGACCCAGGTGGCCCGCCACCCCCAGCGTCCGCATCTGGTCGACTATATCGACGGTCTGTTCACCGACTTTGTCGAGCTGCACGGCGACCGTCAGTTCGGCGACGATCAGGCCATCATTGGCGGTCTCGCCCGCTTCCGCGACCGTCCCGTCCTGGTCATGGGCCAGGAGAAGGGCCACGACACCCAGACCCGCCTGACCCACAATTTCGGCATGGCCCGGCCCGAGGGCTATCGCAAGGCCGTGCGCCTGATGGATCTGGCCGAACAGTACAGCCTGCCCGTCCTGACCTTTGTCGACACCGCCGGGGCCTATCCGGGGCTGGGCGCCGAAGAGCGCGGTCAGGCCGAGGCCATCGCGCGCTCGACCGAGCGCTGCCTCACGTTGGGCGTCCCCTCCATTGCCACCGTCACCGGCGAGGGCGGCTCCGGCGGCGCCATCGCCATCGCCGCCGCCAGCCGCGTGCTGATGCTGGAGCATTCCATCTATTCGGTGATCTCGCCCGAAGGCGCCGCCGGAATCCTGTGGCGCGACGGCGCCCGGGCCCGTGACGCCGCCATGGCCATGAAGATCACCGGTCCCGACCTGATGGCGCTCAAGATCGTGGATCGCCTGATCCCCGAACCGGTCGGCGGGGCCCACAGCGACCGCGCCACCGCCATTGCCAACGTCGGCGACGTCCTGGCCGAAGAGCTGGAGGCGATGAAGGGCCTCTCGCCCGAAGACCTGCGCCGCAAACGCGCCGAACGCTTCTACGCCATCGGCCGCATGAGCTAGGCCTTCAGGGCCGAGCCCCGGGTCTGCTTGCGCCACAGGGTCGCGTACTCACCCCCCTGACGCGCCACCAGTTCAGTGTGCGTGCCGCGTTCGACCACGCGCCCGTCCTTCAGGACCAGGATCAGATCGGCGTCGGCCACGGTCGAAAGCCGGTGGGCGACGACGAGCGTTGACCGCCCGGCCCGGGCCTTCCTCAGCGTCTTCTGAATGGCCTGTTCCGTGCGGCTGTCCAGCGCGCTGGTCGCTTCGTCGAGGATCAGGATGCGCGGATCGGCCAGCAGGGCGCGGGCGATGCCGACGCGCTGGCGCTCCCCGCCCGACAGCTTCAGCCCCCGCTCGCCGACCTTGGTGTCCAGCCCGTTCGGGAGGGTGCGGATGAAGGTCGCCAGTTCCGCCGCCTCGGCCGCCTGCCAGATGTCTTCCTCGCTCGCCTCGGGCCGGGCGAAGGCGATGTTGGACCGGAGCGTATCGTTGAACAGGGCCACATCCTGCGGCACCAGCGACATGGCGCTGCGCAGCGAGGCCTGGGTCACGGCCGTCGCATCCTCGCCATCGATGGTCACCCTCCCGGTCTGGGGGTCCAGCAGCCTCAGGGCCAGCTTGACCACCGTCGACTTGCCCGCCCCCGACGGCCCGACGAGGGCCACGGTCTGACCGGGCTCCAGCGTGAAGCGCACATCCTCCAGCCCTGCGGCGCGGGCATCATGGCGGAAGCTGACATCCTCGAACGCCAGACAGCCGCCGCGCGCGTCCAGTGGCCGCACCAGATCATGAGCGTTCGGCGCGTCGGCCACCTGCGGCCGCTGGCGCGTGACCTTCAGCAGCTCTTCCATGTCGATGAAGCCCTGGCGGATCTCCCGATAGGCAAAACCCAGAATGTTCAGCGGGGCATAGAGGGAGATCAGGATCAGCACCGCCGCCATCACATCGCCCGGTCCCAGCCGCCCGGCGGCGGCCTCGAACCCTGCCATGACGGCCATGATGGCCAGACCCAGGTTCATGATCAGGGCCTGGATGCCATTCAGCATGGCCAGCGAGTTATTGGCCTTCAGCGCCGCCTGCACATAGGTGGTCAGGGCCTGATCATAGCGACTGGATGTCCGGGTCTCGGCCCCGAACGACTTGACCGTCTCATAGTTCAACAGGGCATCGACTGACAGGCCCGCCGCCTCGGAGTCGGCCGCATTCATCGCCCGGCGATGCTCGAGCCGCCAGCCGGCCATGCCAAAGGTCACGGCCGCATAGATGACTACCACCGCCACGGCCACGGCCGCGAACCGCCAGTCATAGCGCGCGCCCAGCACCCCGGCGGCCAGGATCAGCTCGATTCCCGTCGGTGCCAGGTTGAAGACGATGATGCGCAGCAGGAAATCAACGGCACGCGACCCCCGCTCCATGATCCGCGACAGGGCGCCCGACCGCTTGGTCTGGTGAAAATCCAGCGACAGCGACAGGGCGTGGGAAAAGGTGTCAGCGGCCATCTTGCGCTGGGCTGCGGCCCGCACCGGCGCGAACACCACATCCGACAGCTGCGGCGTCACCGAGGACAGGAACCGCACCCCGGCCCAGCCCAACGCAAAGGCGGCAAAGCCCCAGCCGACCGCGACGGCCGCGCCCTGCCCCGCCGCCAGTTCATTGACGGCAATGCCCAGCAGGACCGGTGCCGCCACGCCCAGCGCCTTGCCCAGCAGGGTCAGGGTCAGGGCCGCCGTGATCCTCAGCCGCAGCTGTGGCGCGCCCGACCGGCCGACCACGCCGAACAGATCGGCCAGCGCCTTCCATGTCGAGGGCGTATCCGCAGGCGTGTCCGCAACCGCGCCGTCCAGAGTCTTTGCCGCGGGGTCGACATTGCGCCCCCGCCCTCGTTCACCGCGCATCGCCATGGGCCCTATATGGCGCGCGCTGCGGGTTTGACAAAGCCGTCAGCCAATCCCGGCGATCGTCTCGACCAGTTCCTCGACGGCCTCGACCGTCGTCGCCCAGGAACAGACGAACCGCACCGACCCGTCATCGAACCGGTAGCAGGCCCAGCCCGCCTCATTCAGACGCTGGTGCGCCGCCGCCGGCATACGGACGAACACGGCATTGGCCTCGACCGGATGGGCCAGAACATGCGGCGAGCGCGTCACAATCCCCTCGGCCAGTTTCAGCGCCATGGCATTGGCGTGGGCGGCGTGGCTTTCCCAGGCGCCCGTCTCCAACAGGCCCAGCAGGGGTGCCGCCAGGAAACGGCCCTTGGACGCCATCTGCCCGGCCTGTTTCAGCCGGTTGTCGATCCGCCGGGCCAGCGAGGTGTCGAACATCACCAGCGCCTCACAGCACAGGGCTCCCGCCTTGGCCCCGCCCAGCACCAGAACATCGACACCCAGCCCGGCGATGGATTTCAGATCAAAGCCTGCCGCCACAGCATTGGCCAGCCGCGCCCCGTCCATGTGCACGCCATGCCCGCGCGCCTTGACCGGATCGATCAGGGCCTTCAGCTCGTCATGCGTATAGACGGTGCCGTATTCCGTGGCCTGGGTCAGCGACAGGGCCGCAGGCGGCTGGCGGTGGCCGACCTCGGTCTCGGCCAGATGCGCCGTCAGCGCACCGACGTCGATCTTGCCCGAAAACCCCGGCAGACCGATCAGGCCGACGCCCTGCCCGAAAAAGCCCGGCGCTCCGGTCTCATCCGTACAGACATGCGCCGCATGGTGCGCCAGCACGGCCTCGAACGGCCAGGCCAGCATCGACAGGGCCAGCGAATTGGCCGCCGTGCCCGAAAACACGAACCGCACCTCGGCCTCGGCATCCAGCCTTTGCCGGATCAGGTCCGCCGCGCGCGTGCTGACGACATCGGTGCCATAGGCACGCGCAAAGCCGTCATTGGCCTGCGTCAGGGCCGCCAGGGCCTCCGGCGCCATGCCCGCCGTGTTGTCGGAGCCGAAATCATAGCGCATCAGGAGTCGCTTTCCCGGTCGTCGCCCTTATCTGCGGTGACCATCACCAGACGTGCCAGGTCGGCGCCCTTGTGCGGCACCTCGACCTGATGCGGGAACGGAATCTCGATACCGGCCTCATCCAGCGCTTCCTTGCCAGCCTGCATCAGATCCGCCTGGGTCTGCCACCAGTCGCCGGAAAACACCCACGCGTGCAGGGTGATCTGGACCGCGCTGTCCAGCAGACCCGTCACGCCCGACCAGACGGGCGGGTCCTCCATCACGCTGTCATGCTGCCTCGCGACGGCCTCGAGGACCTCGCGGGCGGCCTTCAGGTCCTCGCCATAGCCCACGGTGAAATCGATCTCGACGCGGCGCCGGGTCTGACCCGAGAAATTCAGGATGCGGTCGCCCAGAACCAGCGAGTTCGGCACGACGATCTTGTGATTGCTGGCATTGCTGAGCTGCGTGGTGAACAGGTCCAGCTTCTGCACCGACGCCGTGACACCACCGATGTCGACCACATCCCCCACCCGATACGGCCGCAGGATCAGCAGCATGACCCCCGCCGCCACATTGGAAAGCGTGCCCTGCAACGCCAGACCAACGGCCAGCGAGGCGGCACCCAGAACGGCAATGATCGAGGTGGTCTGTACGCCCAGACGCTGCAGCACGGCGATCAGGCCCAGGATCAGCACCGACACGCGGACGATCTGCACCGCAAAGCTGAGAACCGTTGAGTCGTGGCGGAAGGCGCTGACCCGACCCAGCCCCTTGCGCGCCGCCGAGGCGGCCCAGCGCGAGGCGATCACCGTTGCGATCAGGATCAGGATCGCCAGCGTCAGATTGACGGCAAAATCGCCGACCAGTTGGGTCGCCTTGGCGACCAGGGCGGCATCAAGGGTCACGGCATCCCGGCTCGAGGCCAGGGTCGAGGCAAGAAGGCTGGTGTCAGTCATGCCCCGGGTCTAGCGCCCCGGAAAGGCTTGTGAACCCCCTGACCGGCAATTCTTTACGCAGTCAGCGGGTCAGGCGGCGGCCTGGACCGGAGCCTCTGTGCCCATCGTCGCCCGCAACGCCTCACGGCCCTCACCGACGAGAGCCATCATCTGGGCCAGGGCCGCAAAGTCGATGGGCTTGTTCAGATAGGCATCGGCCCCGGCCTCAAGCCCTGCGGCGTGATCCTCGCTGCGGGCCGAGGCCGACAGCACCACGATCGGCGTTCCGGCATTAATGCCGGCTCCGTCGCGGATGTGCCGGGTCGCCGTCAGGCCGTCCATGACCGGCATGTTGACGTCCATGATGATCAGATCGAACGGCTGTTCCGCACAGGCATCCAGCGCCAGCTGTCCGTTCTCGGCAGCGGTCGAGACATGTCCGGCTGAGCTCATCCAGGCTTCCAGGATCATGCGGTTGACCGGGTGATCCTCGACGATCAGCACCGACATCTGACGGCCGTCCTCGACCTCTGCAGTGATTTCCTCGACCGCTTTCGGGGCGGCCCACTCCACGACCTCGGCCTCAACCGCAAAGATGAAGGTCGACCCCTTGCCCAGCTCCGAGGTCACTGTGATGTCACCGCCCATGATATTGGCCATGCGCCGCGAAATCGTCAGGCCCAGGCCCGTCCCGCCGAACCGGCGCGTCGACGAGGCATCGACCTGGGTAAAGGGCTGGAACAGACGCTCGAGATCCGCGGCAGAAATCCCGGTGCCACTGTCGGTGACGGCGAACTCGAACGCCACCCGCCGGTCGGCCAGTCGCTTGCCCCTGACCGTATAGGCCACCGTGCCCGTGTCGGTGAACTTGACAGCATTCGACAGCAGATTGTGGATCACCTGACAGACACGCAGCGGGTCGCCCTTCACGGTCGCCGGGATGTCGCCTTCGTAGGTCGCCTCGAACATCAGGCCCTTGGCCTCGGCCTGGGCCTGGAACGGGCCGGTCACGCGACGATGCAGGTCCTCGACCGACACATCGACGATCTCGAAGGTCATTTTCCCGGCCTCGATCTTGGTCATGTCGAGGATGTCGTTCAGCAGGCTGAGCAGATTGTCGCCGGAGTTGCGGATGATCGACAGATATTCCCGCTGGGTATTCTCCAGGCGCGTCGCGCTCAGCAGCTGGGCCGCGCCGAGGACGCCGTTCATCGGCGTGCGCAGCTCGTGCGAGATGATTCCCAGGAAGTTGGACTTGGCGTCATTGGCGGCGTTGGCCTTGTCGCGGGCCGCTTCCAGCTCTTCGATCAGATGGGCCTGGTGGGCCTGAAACGCGCGAATTCGCTCCTCGCGCATCATGGTCATGGTCACCAGCACGAACAGGCCGGCCGCCGTGAAGGGCAGCACGGCAAGGAACGGCCAGAACAGCGGCGTGCCCCACTGGCTCACCGCAATAATCACAGCCACAGCGCCATAGGGCGAGGAAATCACAAGGGCCTGCCGGGGCGAACTGCGCAGCTGCGCGAACACCAGCACATAGCCGGAGACCAGCAGCGTCAGGGCCAGAGGCTGTCCGAACGGCGCGCCCGAGAACCAGGCCAGCAGCGGTGCGGCGGCCCAGGCGGCGGTCGTCACGGTCGCCACGGCGGGAAAAATCAGACCCCACCCGGTTCCGACCCGTTCGCTGATGCGCTTTTCAACCGCGCCGCGCGCGGCACCGGCGGCCAGCGTTCCGACGAACCACAGACCGGCCGTCATGGAGCCCAGGGTCGCGAGCAGTCCCAGCGCCCAGCTGGTGATGATCAGATAGCGCAGATACTGGGTCTGCAGGATGGCCCGCAGGGCTGCCGCAGCTTCCCCGGGCGCTGAATCCTGCCCTAATCCGTCTGTTTCGACCAAGGCGGGCCCCCTCCGCACCGTTCACTTCAGGGTGGACGCTACTGTGAAGTTTCTAAGACGAGGTGAATCTTTGTCCTGGTCGCGGATTACGACATGTTGGGACTCTTCTGCACCTCGTCCGGCGTCAGCGCCTTGACCGACAGGGCGTGCACCGGCCCGGCCATTTCCTCGCGCAGCAGGTCCAGCACCCGCCGCTGCCGCGCCACCCGGGTCAGGCCCTCAAAGGCTTCCGATACGATCATCAGGTTGAAATGGCTTTCGCCGCCGGGCCGGGCATCCATGCCGCCTTCATGGTGGTGGCCGGCGTGGCGCGCGCTGTCGTCGACCAGCTCAATCGCGTCCGGGGACAGCCCTGCCCCCAGCTTTTCGAGGATTCTTTGCGCAATCGGGCCGTGCGACATGCCATCTTCCTTGATGAGGACCAAATCAGCCCTACACTTCACAGGATGCCTTCCTCGTTTCAATACAAGCCGCGCTTCACGGACATCCGGGTCAAGCCCCCTCGCACCGACGAGGAGCGGGCGGCCGAGGCCGATGTCCTGCGCCTCAAGCCCGGCGAAAAGCCCTGCCAGTGGCCCGACTGCACGCGCGCGGCCACGGCCCGGGCGCCCAAGTCGCGGGAGCGCATCAACGACTTCTACGACTTCTGTCAGTCGCACGCCGCCGAATATAACAAGGGCTGGAACTTCTATGCCGGGATGAGCGAGGAGGACATCCGCGCCGCCCGCGAGAATGAGGCCATGACCGGGGGGCGTCCGACCTGGGAGATGAAGGCCGGCCGCCTGAACCGGGAATCTGCGGCCGCGTCAAAGGCCGGCACCACCGGCGGCACCTGGCGCGACAGCTTCGGCCTGTTCGGTCGCCGGGGCGAGACCGTGCCCGAGCAGCCGGGCGAGGACCGCCGCATCGGCCGGCTGGAGCGCGCCGCCCTGGCCGACCTCGATCTGGAGCCCGGCGTCGAGAAAAAGGCGATCAAGGCCCGCTACCACGAGCTGCTGAAGCGCTTTCACCCCGACCACAACAAGGGCGACCGCGGCGCCGAGGCCAAGCTGCAGCGCGTCATCAAGGCCTGGAAGACCCTGCAAAAGGCCGGTCTGGCCTGACGGGCTTCAACTCCCCCTCCGCATCCGCTAAGCGCACCCCATGACCTCTCCGCTCGACTCCTCGCCCGATCCTCTGCTGACGCTCGAACCGCACCGCAAGGCGACGGTCCGGGAGTTGTTCGGCATCGACGCCGACATGACCGTGCCGGTCTTCACCGAGCGTGACAGCCATGTCCCGGACATCGACGACGCCTATCGCTTCGACCCCCAGACGACGCTCGCGATCTGCGCGGGCTTTGCCTTTGACCGCCGTGTCATGGTTCAGGGCTATCACGGCACCGGCAAATCGACCCATATCGAACAGGTCGCCGCCCGCCTCAACTGGCCGCTGGTGCGCGTCAACCTCGACAGCCACGTCAGCCGGATCGATCTGGTCGGCAAGGACGCCATCGTCCTGAAGGACGGCAAACAGGTCACCGAATTCCGCGAGGGCATGCTGCCCTGGGCCATCCAGCGCCCGATCGCCCTGGTGTTCGACGAATACGACGCCGGCCGCCCCGATGTGATGTTCGTCATCCAGCGCGTGCTGGAGGCCCAGGGCCGCCTGACCCTGCTGGACCAGAACCGCGTCATCCGCCCCAACAAACATTTCCGCCTGTTCGCCACGACCAACACCATCGGCCTCGGCGACACCTCGGGCCTCTATCACGGCACCCAGCAGATCAATCAGGGCCAGATGGACCGCTGGAACATCGTCACCACGCTCAACTACCTCGACCACGACGTCGAGGCCGAGATCGTCGCCGCCAAGGTGCCCGAGTGGAACGACGCCGAGGCCAAACGCACCATCGCCGCCATGGTCCGCGTCGCCGACATGACCCGCAACGCCTTCATGAACGGCGATATCTCGACGGTCATGAGCCCCCGCACCGTCATCACCTGGGCCCAGAACGCCACCATCTTCGGCGGCGACATCGGCCTCGCCTTCCGCCTCACCTTTCTAAACAAATGCGACGAACTGGAACGGCCGACGATCGCCGAGTTCTACCAGCGCGCCTTCGGCGAAGACCTGCCTGAAGCCGCGACGCGGGTGAAGGTGGGGTAGGGCCTACCCCCCGTAATACGTCGGTGATCCCGGCCCCACCGGCAGGCCCAGGCCGAACACCCACAGGAAGAACAGCACCGTCCAGGCGATCGTGAAGAAGATCGAATACGGCAGCATCATCGCGATCATCGTGCCGATGCCGATGTCCTTGTTGTAGCGGGTCGCCCACGCCAGGATCAGGCCGAAATAGCTCATCATCGGGGTGATGATATTGGTCGTGGAATCCCCGATCCGGTAGGCGGTCTGGATCACCTCGGGCGAATAGCCGATCAGCATCAGCATGGGCACGAAGATCGGCGCCGTCATCGCCCACTGGGCCGAGGCCGAGCCGATCATCAGGTTCACGAAACAGCAGATCAGGATGAAGCCGATGAACACCGCCGGCCCGGTCAGCCCGCTCTCCTTGAGGAAGGTGGCGCCATTGACCGCCGTTATGGCCCCGAGGTTCGACCAGCCGAAGAAGGCCACGAACTGGGCGGCAAAGAAGACGATCACGACATACAGGCCCAACGTCGACACGGCCGAGGCCATGCCGTCGATCACATCGCGGTCGTTCTTCACCGTCCCGACCGTCCGCCCATAGGCAAAGCCGACCACGAGGAAGAACAGCAGGATCCAGGTGACAAAGCCGCTGAAGAAGGGCGAGCGGATGCGGTCCCCCGTCTCCGGGTCGCGCAACAGGCCCCAGTCGGGCACCAGGGTCAGCGCCATCACCGCCAGAACCCCCAGCACCGCCAGACCGGCGACCTTCAGCCCCTTCTTCTCCAGCGGCGTCAGGGCGTCCATCGACCCGCCCTTCAGGATCTCGGGATCGGCCTTGCTCGTGTCATAGGCGCCCAGCTTGGGCTCGACGATATAGATGCTGACCAGACCGCCGATGATCGTCACCAGAAACACGCTGATGAACATGAAGAAATAGCTGGCCGTCGCCGTCACCGCATAGGTCGGGTCGATCAGGCGCGCGGCCTCCTCGGTGATCCCGGCCAGCAGCGGATCGACCGTGCCGATCAGCAGATTGGCCGAATAGCCGCCGGACACCCCGGCAAAGGCCGCCGCCATACCCGCCAGCGGATGTCGCCCCAGCGAGTAATAGACCGCCCCGGCCAACGGGATCAGCACGACATAGCCCATCTCGGACGCCGTATTGGACAGCACCCCGGCAAAGACGATGGCGAACGTCACCACCTTGGGCGAAGCGCCCAGCACAATGCCGCGCACCGCCGCCGACAACAGGCCAGACCGCTCGGCCACGCCCACGCCCAGCATGGCCACCAGCACCACACCCAGTGGCGCAAAGCTGGTGAAATTGCCGACCAGTCCGGTGAAGATGCGCCGCAGACCGTCGGCGGTCATCAGGCTGACCGCGCGGATCATGCCGTCATCGGCACGGCCCGAAGCCCCCTCCGGCCTCGGATCCTCGACCGCCAGCCCCATCGCCCCGAACACGCCCGACAGCAGCACAATCCCCACCGCCAGCAGGAAGAACAGCGTCACCGGGTGCGGCAGGCAGTTGCCCAGCCACTCCACCCCGTCCAGAAACCGGGTGAACAGGTTGCGTTTGCCTGTGGGCGGGGCGCCGTTCGGCGTGGCCGGCGGGGTGTCGGTCATCGTTACCTCTCGGTCTTGAAGGAATGCGGCCTAGCGGGCGACCGGCTTCGTCAGGTCGAAGCTCACCCGCAGCAGGCGGTTCTCGCGGGCCAGCTCATAGACATAGGTCTCGCCCGGATTGACCTCGACCGCCCAGACATTGGTGGTCGAAACCGCTGCATTATTGGCGTTGAACAGGGCGATGGAGAAGCCATCCACCGGGAACTCCTGACGCGTCGCCGTGCCCGCATTCTCCGTATCCCCGCCGTACCAGTGCAGGGTGTGGGTCGTGCCATCCGGGTCGCGGTGATCGTGCTTCAGCGTCAGGCCACCGGGCGTGCGGGTGATCACCCAGGTGCGGCTGTGGTCGTCGCCGACATGGAAGGGAATGCGGATCTCGGTCGCGGAACAGTCGCGCACATGCATGACCAGCCGCTGGCTGCGGAAATCGGCATCGACCGGATCATCCGTGACAACCTTGCCCTCGAACGTCTGGCCACACAGCTCGGTCAGATTGGCAAAGAAGGCGTCCTGCGCGTCACCACCGCTCGCATACGGGCCGGAAGCACAGCCGGCCAACAGCATCAGGGACAGGGCGGCGGCGGGGGCGCTCAGGGCCATGGGCAGGGTTTTCATGGCCGATACCGTAGCCGCTCGGCCCCCGGGCACAAGAAAAACCGGCTGTGGCAATGTCGGCGTTGACTTGGGCGCGCGCCTGAGTATGTTCCGCGCCTCTCATTCCACGGCTTTCGCCGTCGCAAAGGTAATTGTCCGATGGCCAAACCGGCATCCATCAAGATCCGCCTCAACTCCACGGCGGACACCGGCTTCTTCTACGTCACCAAGAAGAACGCCCGCACCATGACCGAAAAAATGGTCGTCAAGAAGTACGACCCGGTCGTGAAGAAGCACGTCGAATTCAAGGAAGGCAAGATCAAGTAAGATCCTGCTTTAGACCCTCGTCATGCTCGGACAACGAGCGAAGCGAGGCCGATCCGAGTATTGGAACGCCCGGTCCGCAATGGCCGGGCGTTTTGCTGTGCTGGACGTCTCGCGAAGCGGCTTCTCCACAAAGAGCACCACGAACGCACAAAGGACACAACGGGACCGGTGTCCGCCCTCACCCTCGTTGTGCTCTTTGTGAAAGCCTTTGTGTTCGTTGTGATGAACCCCTTACGTGGCTTCACACAGCCCCGTCCTACGCTGCCCGCGCAATCACCCGGTTGCGACCCGCCGACTTGGCCTCATAGACCCCCTCGTCGGCGCGTTTCAGCAGGGCGTCGGGCGTGTCCTCACGGCCGGTGGTCGCGGCCACGCCGATCGAGATGGTGATCTGCAGGTGGGCGTCGCCGCCCATGACGGGGAACGGCGCCCCGGCCATGTCGGCGCGGATACGGTCGGCGATGCGGACGGCGTCTTCCAGCCGGGTGCCCGGCATGACCACGACAAACTCCTCGCCGCCCATCCGGCAGGGCAGGTCAACCGCCCGCACCTTGGTCGCCAGACGTACGGCGAACTCGCGCAGCACCTCGTCGCCCGCGTCGTGGCCAAAACCGTCGTTGACCGCCTTGAAGTGGTCGATGTCCATCATCAGCACGGCCACAGGCTCGCTGCCCTGATTGGTACGCCCCACCAGCGCCTGCAGCTGGCCGGCCATGTAGCGGCGGTTATGCAGGCCGGTCAGGGCATCGGTGACCGCCATCTCAAGGCTGTAGTCCAGCTTCTGGCGCAGGAAGTCGGCATAGCGTTTGCGCCGCACCTGGGTGCGGGCGCGGGCGGCCAGTTCCTCGACATCGATGGGCGTGGCCAGAATGTCGTTGGCGCCCAGCTCCAGCGCCTTGATCATGCGGGCGCGCTCATGCGGATCGACCACGGCCAGCACCGGCAGCGGGCGGGTGGACTCCAGCGAGCGGCTCTGGGCCACCAGCCTCAGTCCGTCGAACCCGCGCGAGGCCGTATTGGCGATCACCAAGTCAAACGGACCGCGCAGGGCGGCCAGCCCCTTCTCGATATCCGTCTCAACGGTCAGCCGGTGTTCGCCATCCAGCTGGCTGCGAATTCGCTCGACCTGACGCGGGTCGTCATCGATCAGCAGGATGCGTCCGCCCGTGGCCCGCAGCCGCCCCGCGGCATCGGTGTCGACACCCAGCCGACGACCGCTTTCCTCGCGCGAGCGCAGCTCGTCCATGATCGACTTCAGACGCGTCAGCGAGCGCATCCGCGCCAGCAGAACCACATCGTCGATCGGCTTGGTGACAAAGTCGTCGGCCCCGGCTTCCAGCCCCTTGATCCGCTCCTCGCGCCCGTCCAGTGCGGTGACCAGCACCACCGGAATATGCCGGGTCGCCGGATCGGCCTTCAGCCGACGGCAGGTCTCGAACCCGTCCATGTCGGGCATCATCACATCCAGCAGGATGATGTCGGGATGATGCTCGGCGGCCAGTTCCAGCGCCGCCTGACCACTGTTGCAGGTCAGGACGTCGTAATACTCCATCGTCAGCTTGGCTTCGAGAAGCCGGACGTTGGTTTCGATGTCGTCGACAACAAGGATGCGGGCGGGCATCGGTTCAGCCCATATGCTTCCGGACAACGTCCAGGAAATGCATCACCGAGATCGGCTTGGAGATATAAGCCTCGCAGCCGCCTTGGCGGATCCGTTCCTCGTCGCCCTTCATGGCAAAGGCCGTCACGGCCACCACCGGAATGTGCGACAGCTCCTCATCGTCCTTTAGCCATTTGGTCACTTCCAGGCCACTGATCTCGGGCAGCTGGATATCCATCAGGATCAGGTCGGGACGATGCTGGCGCGCCATGGCCATCGCCGTCAGCCCCTCGCGGGTCTGATAGGTCTGATAGCCCTGGGAATCGAGCAGGTCATGAAACAGCTTCATGTTCAGCTCGTTATCCTCCACGATGAGGACTTTCTTCGACATCATCACCGGTTCCTGCCGCCCCTTGCCACCGGCGGGGCTGTTGGTCGTCTTCTCCCTATCCACTCTGCCCGCCCAGTCTTAAGTTGACGTGAAGGGCCACCCCCGGCTCCGGTGCTTCCGATGACGTCCCTCTGCCGAGACTGTCTGTCGCGTTTCGACCGCCCGGAAACCCGCTGCCCGGCCTGCGGCTCGCCGCGCATGGTCACCCATGCCGAGCTGGACCGTCTGGTCATCGCCCACCTCGACTGCGACGCCTTCTATGCCTCGGTGGAAAAGCGTGACCGGCCCGAGCTGCGCGATGTGCCGGTGATCGTCGGCGGCGGCCATCGCGGGGTGGTCGCGACCGCCTGCTACGTCGCCCGCCAGTATGGCGTGGGCTCGGCCATGCCGATGTTCAAGGCGCTCAAGGCCTGCCCCGATGCCGTGGTGATCAAGCCGGACTTTGCGAAGTACAAGCATGAGAGCCGCCGGATCCTGGGGGCCCTCGCCAACCTCACCCCCCTGATCCAGACCCTGTCGCTGGACGAGGCCTGGGCCGATCTGTCCGGGACCGAGCGGCTGAACGGCGGCTCGCCCGCCTGGCAACTGGCCCGGCTGCAGAAATGGATCGAGGACGAGGTCGGCCTGACCGTCTCGATCGGGCTTGCCCCCAACCGCTTCCTCGCCAAGGTCGCCTCGGAAATGGACAAGCCGCGCGGCTTTTCCGTCATCGGGTCCGAGGCGCAGCAGCTGCTGGCCCCCCGCCCCGTCTCGATCCTGCCGGGCGTCGGGCCGATCTTCGGGCGCACCCTGCGGGCCGACAGCTTCGACACCATCGGACGGCTGGCCGAGGCCGATGTCCGCGATCTGGTCCAACGCTATGGCGACTGGGGCCTCAGGCTATCCGACCTGGCCCACGGTCGCGACAGCCGCCCGGTCGACCCCGAGCACGACCGCAAGGGCATGAGCGCCGAGACCACCTTTAACGTCGACCTGTCGAAGGCGACGGACCTCGAGGCCGAGCTCTGGCCCCTGTGCGAAAAGCTGGCGTCCAAGGCCCGGCGTGACGGCATCGCCGGGCGGGTGGTCACGCTCAAGCTGCGGCGCTCCGACTTCCGCATCCTGACCCGCAGGCGGACCCTGCCCGATCCGGTCCAGACCGCCCGCACCCTGTTTGCCGAGGGCCGGGCCCTGCTCACGCCCGAACTGGGCACGCCCTATCGCCTGATCGGCATCGGCATGGCCGATCTGGTCGATGCCGCCGACGTCGCCCCCGGCCTGTTCGCCGCCGACCGCACGCGTGAGCTCACCACCGAGACCACCATCGACCGGCTGCGCGACCGCTTTGGCCCGGGCGCGGTCATCTCGGGCCGGTCGCTGAAAAGCTGAGCGCGACATCGCGGACGGGGTGACGCCTCGCCCGCGCCGGGCTAAATGCCGCCAAAGACATCAGGAGACGACCATGACCTACGCCGCCCGCATCGCCGAACTGGGCCTCGACCTGCCCGAGCCCGCCAAGGCCGTCGCCAACTATGTGCCGTGGGTGCGCACCGGCAATCTGGTCCACATCTCGGGCCAGCTGTCGAATGATGCCTCGGGCGGCATCAAGGGCACGGTCGGCGTCGACGTTTCGCCCGAAGAGGCTGCCCGTGCCGCCCGCATGTGCGGCGTCAACCTGCTGGCCCAGATCAAGGACGCCCTCGGCGGCGACCTCGAGCGCGTCGTCCGCGTGGTCAAGCTGGGCGGCTTCGTCCAGGCCGGGCCCGACTTCATCGCCATTCCCGCCGTCATCAACGGCTGCTCGGACCTGATGGTCGAGGTGTTCGGCGACGCCGGTCGTCACGCCCGCTCGGCCGTCGGCGTCTATCGCCTGCCGCTGGGCTTCGCCGTCGAGGTGGACGCCATCGTCGAGGTGAAGTGACGGACGAAGGCTTTACCCTCCGCGTCCACGGCGCGGTCGCCGATGTCGGCCGGGACGCGTGGGAGCCCCTGGCCGCCCCCACAGGCGATCCTTTCATCGGCTATGACTTCCTCGACGCCTGCGAGGCCTCGGGCAGCGCCGCGCCCGATCAGGGCTGGGCCGGGCGGCATCTGGCGCTCGAGGACGGCCAGGGCCGCGTCCTCGGCCTGATGCCGCTCTGGCTGAAGGGGCACAGCAGCGGCGAATACGTCTTTGACCACGCCTGGGCCGAGGCGTGGGAGCGCGCGGGCGGGCGCTACTACCCCAAGCTGCTGGGCGCCGTGCCCTTCACCCCCGTCACCGGGCCGCGCTTCCTGATCCATCCCGAGGCCGATGCCGGCACCGTCCGTCAGGCCCTGATCCAGGGCGCCGAGGCCCTGTGTGCGCGCCTCGACCTGTCGTCGATCCACGTCAACTTCCCGACCGAAGTCGAGGGGGCCGAAATGGCCGCCGCCGGCTGGCTACCCCGCCTCGACCTGCAGTACGTCTTCACCGATCAGGGCTATGGTGATTTCGAGGGCTTCCTCGCCGCCCTGTCCTCCAATCGCCGCAAGACCATCCGGCGCGAGCGGCGCGAGGCGCAGGCCGGGCTCGACATCCGAATCCTGACCGGCCCCGACCTGACCGAGACCGTCTGGGACGCCTTCTTCGCCTTCTACCTCGACACCGGCAGTCGCAAATGGGGCCGCCCCTATCTGACCCGCGACTTCTTTGCGCGCATCGGCCGAACCATGGCCGACCGCATCGCCCTGATCATGGCCTACCGGGGCGAGACCCCCATCGCCGGCGCCCTCAACCTGATCGGCCGCGACGCCCTGTACGGCCGCCAGTGGGGCACGCTGGAGGACATCCCCTTCCTGCATTTCGAGCTCTGCTATTATCAGGCCATCGAATTCGCCCTGTCGCGCGGCCTCAAGCGCGTCGAGGCGGGGGCCCAGGGCCATCACAAGCTGGCGCGCGGCTATCTGCCCACCCCGGTCCGCTCGGCCCACCACATCCCCGACCCGGGCTTTCGCGACGCCATCGCCCGCTATCTGGACCACGAGCGCCCCGCCATCCTGGCCGAGATCAAGGCCCAGACCGAGGCCGAGTCCCCCTTCCGCAAGACCTGACCTCGCCCGGGCTGGCTAGTTCAGCATCCCTCCCCCTCAGGGGGAGGAATACTTGCCACCTCCGCCCACCCTCCTTAAGGCTCGGCGCTTCAAGGAGGCCCTCATGCAAGACATTCTCGACCAGCTGGAACAACGCCGCGCCGGGGCCAAGCTCGGCGGGGGCGAAGCCCGCATCGCCGCCCAGCACAAAAAGGGCAAGCTGACCGCGCGCGAACGCATCGAGGTTCTGCTGGACGAGGGCTCTTTCGAGGAAACCGACATGTTCGTCGAGCACCGCTCGCACGACTTCGGCATGCAGGATCAGCGCATCCCCGGCGACGGCGTGGTCACCGGCCGCGGCACCATCGGCGGTCGTCTGGTCTATGTCTTCTCCAAGGATTTCACCGTCTTCGGCGGCAGCCTGTCCGGCGCCCATGCGGCCAAGATCGTCAAGCTGCAGACCATGGCCCTGACCAATGGCGCGCCCATCATCGGCATCTTTGACGCCGGCGGTGCCCGCATCCAGGAAGGCGTCGAGAGCCTCGCCGGCTATGCCGACATCTTCCTGCAGAACACCCTGGCCAGCGGCGTCATCCCCCAGATCAGCGTCATCATGGGCCCCTGCGCCGGCGGCGACGTCTATTCCCCGGCCCTGACCGACTTCATCTTCATGGTGAAGGACACCTCCTACATGTACGTCACCGGCCCCGACGTCGTGAAGACCGTGACGAACGAGGTGGTCACCCACGAGGAGCTGGGCGGCGCCCGCGTCCATGCGGGCAAGTCGGGCGTCGCCGACGGCGCCTTCGAGAACGATCTGGAGGCCCTGGCCGAAGTCCGCCGCCTGATCGGCTTCCTGCCCCTGTCGAACCGCGAAAAGCCGCCGGTCCGCGACAGCTACGACGACCCCGACCGCGACGAGGCCAGCCTCGACACCCTGGTCCCGGCCAATCCGAACCAGCCCTATGACATCAAGGAGCTGATCCTGAAGACGGTCGACGAGGCCGAATTCTTCGAGATCGCCCCCGACTATGCCAAGAACATCGTCACCGGCTTTGGCCGCCTCGACGGCCAGACCATCGGCATCGTCGCCAACCAGCCCCAGGTGCTGGCCGGGGTTCTGGACATCGACTCCAGCCGCAAGGCCGCCCGCTTCGTCCGCTTCTGCGACGCCTTCGACATCCCCATCGTCACCTTCGTCGACGTGCCCGGCTTCATGCCCGGCACCCGTCAGGAATACGGCGGCCTGATCAAACACGGCGCCAAACTGCTGTTCGCCTACGCCGAGGCCACCGTGCCCAAACTGACTGTCATCACCCGCAAGGCCTACGGCGGCGCCTATGACGTGATGAGCTCCAAACACCTGCGCGGCGACGTCAACTACGCCTGGCCCAGCGCCGAGATCGCCGTCATGGGGGCGAAAGGGGCTGTCGAGATCATCTTCCGCAAGGAAGCCGGCGACCCCGAGGCCCTCGCCGCCCGCGAGGCCGAATACAAGGAACGCTTCGCCAACCCCTTCGTCGCCGCCAGCCGCGGCTACATCGACGACGTCATCATGCCCCACGGGACGCGGCGGAGACTGATCCGCGCCCTACGCACGCTGAAGAACAAGCAGCAGACGAACCCGTGGAAGAAGCACGATAATATTCCGTTGTAGGACTTGTCAGTTGACCCTACGGGACAAATACCGTGAAAAGATCGAGCAAGGCATCCTGTCGGTCGTCGAGCGACGGCAGATCGACTGCGTCCTTCACTTCACTCCACTCGAATTATTGCCCCTGATCCTCGCCTTTGGGATAAGGACACGTAGGGAATTGATGCACGCGGGTGCCGTGATCGGTTCCCGGTTGGACGGCGAAGATGACGCCGTCTCGGTATCGGTCACCTGCTACCGACCGGAGCTTTTCGATGCGAAGCGGCATAAGTCCGGGAACAAGGCGTGGCTGATCCTTGGCCTCAGCCCGGACGTTCTATGGCGCTATCGCTGTCGCTTCTACGGCCAGGGTGTGCCGACATCCTCCACGAAATACGAGAACCATAATCGTTACGGTGATTGGGCGCTGGAAAAGCTGTTTGACGACTATCCGGTCGGATTCCGCGCAAAGCATGGGCTGCCGCCGAGCTTTCCTACGCGCGCGGATGCCGAAGTTCAGGTGTTGAGTGCGATTAGCCCCGATTACATTACCGGCGCTTGGGTCGAGACAAGCGAGCATGAGCGGGCCGTCCGATATGTATTCGACGCGGCCGGCCGCCGAGAGTGTGAAGTGTTCGTCCGCCCATTCAAACCAAGAATCGCCAGCGGATTTTACGCTTGGGGCTGAACTTGCTTCATTAGCGTCAATACGAAGGGTGGAACGAACGATAGGGATCGGGCGCGTTGTCGTAGACGGTGATTGACGTGGGGCTGCACCCTTCAACGAATGCCACACTCCGCATCACAGAGCGGTAGTCGAACTCGTAGTTAAAACAGGGGTAAAATTCCCTCACTTCTTCGTCCATCGCACCCCCTCGGGAGACAATGTATTCCTCAACAAGTTTGTATGGGATGTCTGTGACATCGACGTTATTTTGCTGATTACGCTGTTTCGTTGCGGCTATCAGATAGAGCAAGATATTCTTGTCCGTCAGATTCTTTTCGTTGAACAAATCGACATTTAGCGCCGAGAGAGCAAAATCCGGCAGAAGTGCAATCTGCTCGACTTGCTTAAAGCCCGCCCGCTCAGCATGGGCCATGAATGTCAGTAAGTCTTCCCATGTCTCGTCTCCATCGAGCCATAAAGCGACCGCCACCGGACTGAAGCCGGATTTGGACACGAGCGGTCTGACTATATCCTTCACGCGAGCGGTCATCGCTTTGTCTTTCCAGTCCCACCAGCTTGGCTTGGAATACTTGCCTGCAAAGCGTTCGACGAAGGCATTGTTGTGAGCTTGCAGATACTTCATTTTGGCGGACTTGGCCGCGCCTTTTGACCAGATCACGAACGCGACCACGGCGATGATGATTATGATAACGATAGCCATACGAATCAGGACCGCTGTTAGCCAAGCTGGCGATTGTTCGACCTAACAAGGGGTGGGGTAAAAGTCAGATTGATTTTGAAAGCGGGACACATACCCATTTGAATCCTCTGACCCACCTCCTCTTCCTCTGTTCCCGCAACCGCCTGCGCTCGCCCACGGCGGAGCGGGTGTTTGCTTACTGGCCGGGCATTGAGACCGCCTCCGCCGGCCTTGCCCCCGATGCGGACGAGCCCCTGACGCGCTA
>CEPP01012972.1_pt1 | contig 31006 bp, 27 predicted proteins | sample 530521 | NCBI WGS metagenome assembly CEPP01 (sample SAMEA2620256, study PRJEB7988) | marine metagenome | biome: marine biome (ENVO:00000447); feature: surface water layer (ENVO:00002042); material: "saline water (ENVO:00002010), including plankton (ENVO:xxxxxxxx)" | depth 5 m | reverse complement strand
TGACGGCGGCCTCAACCTCGGCCGGGCCCGCCTGCGGCAGGTGGGCGACCACCTCATTGGTGTCCGAGGGGTTGGTCCGCACCGAGGGCCGGTCGGCCTCGACCCGCTTGCCGTTGATCCAGTGGCACAGGTTGAGTGGCGCGGTCATGGGAACTCCTCGGGCGTGATGGCCCCTTCTAGGCGGAGGGAGGCGCCATGACAAAGGGCGGCGCCCGGATGGACGCCGCCCCCTGAAGGCTTCACGTGGTGACGGGTCTATTCGACCGGATCACCGTTGATGTCGACCACGCGGACCTCGCCCAGACCCAGCTCGCGGATCTTCGGCTCGATCGCGGCTCGATCGCCGACGATCACCCAGACGGTCGGGCCATCGCCCAGCACGTCACGGGCTGCGGCCGAAACCGAGGCCGGGGTCGTGGCGGCCAGACCGGCCGTGCGTTGGTCGTAGTAGTCCTCCGGCAGACTATAGACGACCATCTGCACCAGATCACCGGCCACCGAGGCATTGGTCTCCCAGTCGCCGGCCATGCCCTGGATCAGGTTGGCCTTGTGGGCTCCCAGTTCCTGGTCGGTGACCGGACGGCCGTCGACGATGCCCGTCAGCTCGTTGTCGATCTCGACCAGGCTGTCGGCCGTGCGGTCGGCCTGGACCCCGGTCGAGACCAGGAACAGGCGCTCACCCGGCGTCGTGCGGATGCCCGAACCGGCGCCATAGGACCAGCCCTTGTCCTCGCGCAGATTCATGTTGATCCGGCTGGTGAAGGCCCCGCCCAGCGCCGTGTTCATGGCGGTGATGTTGGGCTCGGTCGTCGGATCCAGAGCCGGAACCAGGCGGCCGGCCATGATGATCGACTGCGGGCCGGGACGGTCCACGATCAGCACCTGCGGCTGGCTGTAGGACGGCGGCGTGCCGACACCCGCCCGCTGGGGCAGGGCCGAGGACGGCGCGTCCCAGTCGGCGAAGGCGCGTTCCAGCTGGGGCACCAGCTCGGCCATGGTCGTGTCGCCGACCACCACCAGGGTGGCGTTGTCGGGACGGAACCAGGTGTCGTGGAAGGCCTGGGCGTCGGCCGGGGTCAGGGCCTGAACGGTGGCTTCCGAGCCCGAGTTGGAGCGGCCATAGGGGCTGTCGTCACCGTAGAGGGCGTCGGCCAGCACGCGGTTGGCGATGGCACCCGGGTTACGGTTCGACTGCTGGATGCCCGAGACCTGCTGAATCCGCGCCCGCTCGAAGTCTTCCTCGCGGAAGGCCGGGTTCATGACCACATCGGCGAACAGGTCCAGCGACGGAGCCAGACGGGACTCGATCGCCGTCATGCTGACCGTGGTGTAGTCGGTCGTCGACCCGGCGCCGAGGGTGGCCCCCAGCAGCTGCTGGCGATCACTGATCTCGAGGGCGTCCAGCGTGTCCGTGCCGTTGGTCATGACCGCCGGGGTCAGCACGGCCAGGCCGTTCTTGTCGGCGGACTCGGCGACGGCACCGGCGTTGACGATCAGGTTCATGCTGACCGTCGGTACGCCCGAACGCGGCGCCAGGATGACCTGCAGCCCGTTCGACAGGGTGACCCGCTCGAAGTCCGGGAACCCGGCCATCGGCATCTCGGTCGCCGCCGGCATCTGCGAACGGTCGGCGCCGGTCGCGGCGGCCGAGTATTCGGGGAAGGGCAGGACCTCCAGCGTATAGGAACCGTCCATCAGCCATTCACGACCAGCAGCCACAAGGTCCGCCGGACGCGCGTCCAGCACGCGCTGGTAGCTGACGCGCCAGGCGCCCGGGTCGTTGTGATAGACCTCGCCCTCGGCCAACAGGTCGGACTTGCCGCCGAAGCCGCCGATACGCTCCAGACCGCGGACATAACCCGAGCCGGTCGAGGTGCGGGCGCGCTCCAGTTCGATGGCGGTCGGACCATCGGCCAGCAGGCGGGCGACTTCCTCGTCGATGATGGCCTCAATCTCGGCCAGATCCTGGCCCGGCTTGGCCGTGGCGATGATCATGAACTGGCTGCCGATCTCGCCCTCGGAGACGAAGGCCCCGACGTTGGTGGCGATCTGGTCGTCAAACACCAGACGCTTGTAGAGGCGCGAGTTGCGACCCGATGTCAGCACCTGGGCCAGCAGGCCGAGGTTGTCGGTGTCGGCCTCGCCTGCGGGTGGGACGTTCCAGACCTTGTAGAGGCGCGGCTGACCGACGCGGTCATACATCACCTCGCGCTGCTCGCCTTCCATACGGGCGATCATGCGGGCCGGCTGGGTGACCGGCGGTCCCGGGGGAATGTCGCCGAAATAGTGCTGGACCTTGGCCAGGGCCTCTTCGGGGCTGATGTCGCCCGCCAGCACGATGACGGCATTGGCCGGGCCGTAGTAGCTGCGGAACCAGTCCTGCACATCCTCGAGCGCAGCGGCGTCGAGGTCGGCCATCTCGCCGATGACGGTGTGGCCGTAGGGGTGATCGTCCGGGTAGGTGGCGAAGGTGATGGCGTTCCAGGCACGGCCATAGGGCTGGTTCTCGCCCTGACGCTTCTCGTTCTGGACGACGCCGCGTTGCTCATCCAGGCGGGCCTGGTCAACGGCCCCAAGCAGGTGGCCCATGCGGTCGCTTTCCAGCCACAGCATGGCATCGAGGCCGCTGGTCGGGACGTTCTGGAAATAGTTGGTGCGGTCGTTGTTGGTCGTGCCGTTCTGGTCGGTCGCGCCCAGCAGCTCGGTCGCCTTGAAGAAGTCCGAGTTGAAATTCTCCGACCCGTTGAACATCAGGTGTTCGAACAGGTGGGCAAAGCCCGACCGGCCCTCGGGCTCGTTCTTCGACCCGACGTGATACCAGATGTTGACCGCCACGATCGGGGCCTTGCGATCCTCGTGGACGATCAGGGTCAGACCGTTGTCCAGAACAAAGCGGGTGTAGGGGATGTCCACGTCAGGCAGCGCCGGCAGGGCGGAGTCCTGAAGGACCGCGCCGGCCTCGGCGGCGGTGGCGGGTGCTATGGCGTGCGGCTCGGGCCGCAGGTCGGTCGACTGCGCCTGGGCGGCGGTCGCGAGGATCGCGGGAAGGCAGGCGCCAGCAATCAGATAGCGGCGAAGCGTGGACGGTCTCATGGATACACCCCTGTGTTCGGCCTCCAGACAGAGGCCTTCACGCAAAGTCCTAAACCGTGGTTCGCGCCCCGCAAAGGGCGACAACATTGCGAATCTGTAAGGTTTGGCAGCGCCTTACGCAGGCGCGAAACCGCCAGGTTGAATTATGCGACCCGCTTGCTGCCCGGATCGCATCACGCATGATGGAGCCAATATTGCACCGCACACGAAAGAAATTGCCTATTGCGCCGCAATAGGCTCCTATCCGGTTCCGGGGGTCGGGTTCAGTCGATGCGGCCTCTCCGCCTCCTCCCTGAGCCTCCCCGGATCCTGCCATGACCCCCTCCCCGCTGCTGGCCCATCAGGCCGCCCTTCAGATCGACTCCGCCGCGACGGGCTGGATCCTGACCTCGACAGCCCTCGTTCTGCTTATGACCCTGCCAGGACTGGCGCTGTTCTACGGCGGCATGGTGCGGCGCAAGAACCTGCTGGCGACCGTGGCCCAGTCGACGGCGGCGCTGGCGATCGTGACCGTGCTGTGGTTCGTCGCCGGCTACAGCCTGTCTTTCGGACAGGGGCCGGACGCGATCAATGGCCTGATCGGAGGGCTGGACGCTGCCTTTCTGGACGGAGTCGGAATCGCAACGGCGCACAGCCTGTCGCCCGGCCTGCCCGAGTTCCTGTGGATCGCCTATCAACTGACCTTTGCCATCATCACCCCGGCCCTGATCGCCGGGGCCTTTGCCGAGCGGATGAAGTTTTCGGCGTCCCTGCTGTTCTTCGGCCTGTGGCACCTGATCGTCTATGCGCCGATCTGTCATCAGGTGTGGGGCGGCGGCTATCTTGGCAGTATGGGCGTTCTGGATTTCGCCGGGGGCGCCGTGGTGCACGTCAATGCGGGTGTCGCCGGTCTGGTCTGTGCGCTGGTTCTGGGGCCGCGCCACGGGTTCGGGCGAGACAATATGGCGCCGCACAATCTGTCGTTGACGGCGATCGGGACGGGCCTGCTGTTCGTCGGCTGGCTGGGTTTCAATGCCGGGTCGGCCTGGGCCGCGGATGGCATTGCCGCCGTGGCCGCCCTGAACACCATTCTGGCCGCCGCGGCCGCCGCGCTGGGCTGGATGGTCGTCGAGTGGATCGACCACAAGAAGCCCACCCTGCTGGGCCTGTTGTCCGGAATCGTCGGGGGTCTGGTCGGTGTGACACCGGCGGCAGGGCTGGTCGATCCGAAGGGTGCCTTCCTGATCGGGGCCATCTCGGGACCAGCCTGCTATTTCGGCGCGGTCTGGCTGAAGCGCGCTCTGAAGTATGACGACAGTCTGGACGCGTTCGGGGTGCACGGCATGGGCGGGATCGTGGGCGCCCTGCTGACCGGCGTGTTTGCTACTGCGGCGATCAACCCGGTCGCCGAGGGGGCCTCGATCCTGAATCAGGCGCTGGGTCTTGTCGCCGTGATCGCCTGGAGCGCGGTCGGCACCTTTTTCGTGCTGATGATCTGCAAGTTCACTACGGGCCTGAAGGTCACGCGCGAACAGGAGATCGAGGGGCTGGACGTCACCCAGCATGGCGAGGGGCTGCATTAGCCCGGGGCCGTCACATCATGGCGGCAGGCTCAAGCCGATAGGTGACGCCGCCGGAACTGGCCTCAAGCAGATTTGGCCCGGCTGGACGGAAGCGCAGGATCGGCTGACCCCCGTTGTCCAGCAATGCAAGGGTATCGTCGAGGATGCGCCAGCCCGCAACACGCGCCAGGGCCGTATCTTCGCACCCTTCCAGATACACCCCGTAGATGCCGTTCTCTCCGGTCTTCTGCAGGGCAATGCGACACCCCTTCTCGTCCGGCCTGTCAGAGGCGTGAAGGGCCCATAGGCCGCTGACGGTTTCCGGGCCGAGCGGTCGGGGGTCCTGAGCTATGGGGGCTGAAGCGTCAGACATGGCTGTGTTTCCTGAAAGGGCCGCCGCATCGGTCTCGGCCGCCGTGCAGGCGCCGGCCGCCAGCATCAAGGCAGTCAGTCCGCAAAGTCCCGGTCGAAATCCGCGCATGGCTCCGGCTCCCCGGCTGCGACGGCACCGCGCCGTCTGGGCCCTATCTCCGTCACCATTCGGTGGCTAGACTAAGGCCCTGCCCGGTCGAACGTCGGCCGAACCCCCTGAGTTGCGCGTGTTCAACGATCTGATCCCCCGGAAGCCCGGGACCGAACCTCTCGTCGAGGCCGTCAAGGCGTGCCGGCCCCACCTTGTTTGGGCGGCGGTGTTCAGTGCGCTGGTGAACCTGCTGTATCTGACGCCGACCATCTACATGCTGCAGGTCTATGACCGGGTGGTGCCGACTGGCGGACTGCAGACGCTGTTGCTGGTCAGCGCCATTGCCGTCTTTGCGTTGGCGACGCTGGCACTGCTGGACTGGCTGCGGACGCGGCTGCTGGTGCGGGCGGGGCTGAGGCTGGACCGGCTGCTGGTCGGGCGCCTGCTGGGGCGGGTCGTCGACCTGCAGGTCCAGTCGCCGGGCAGTCAGGTTCTGCGCGAGTTCGACCATGTGCGCACGGCCGTATCCGGGCAGGGGGTGCTGTCGCTGTTCGATGCACCCTGGACGCCGATCTATATCGGCTGCTGCTTCCTGTTGCACCCGGCACTGGGAGCGCTGACGCTGGTCGGGGCCATCATCCTGCTCATTCTGGCGGTGCTGAACGAGCGCGACAGCCGCCCGCGCCTTAATCAGGCGATGAAGGACTCCCAGGCCGCCTATGCCGCGCAGGAAAGCATGGCCGGCCAGTCCGAAGTAGTGCGTGCGCTGGGGATGCGGCAGGCGGGCATCGCCCTGCAGGTGCAGCAGCGACAGGTCGCCACAGCGCGGCAGGTCGAGGCCCAGTTCACCGGCGGGCGCTATACCGGCATCATCAAATTCCTGCGGCTGATGCTGCAATCGGCGTCGCTGGGACTGGCGGCGCTGCTGACGGTTCAGGGGCATATCTCGGCCGGGTCCATCATCGCGGCCTCGGTGCTGCTGACCCGGGCGGTTCAGCCGATCGAGCAGATGGTCGGGGCCTGGCCCACGCTGGTGCAGGCCAAGGCGTCGTGGAAGGCGCTGATCGAGCTGTTTGCCGCCACGGGTCGGGTTGACCGGGTCACCACCACCCTGCCCGCGCCCGAGGGTCGGTTGGGGCTGGAGCAGGTGACGGTCCGCCTGCCCGGCAGCGAGGTGCCGCAACTGCGCGGCATCACACTGACGCTGGAGCCCGGCCAGGTTCTGGGCGTGATCGGGCCCAGCGGATCGGGCAAGACGACGCTGGCTCGCGTGGTCGCTGGAGCCATTCCGCCCACGTCGGGCTCTGTGCGGCTGGACGGCGCCGACTATGACGCGCGCGAGGGCGACACCCTGGCCGAGCACATCGGCTATTTGCCCCAGGTGCCGGGCCTGTTTTCCGGATCGGTGAAGGACAACATCTCCCGGTTCCGCTCGGCGTTGGGCACAGACCCCGAACAGATCGACCGTGAAGCCATCGCGGCGGCCAAGGCGGCCGGGGTGCATGAGATGATCCTGCGCCTGCCGAACGGCTATGACACCGTGCTGGGCCATAACGGTGCCGGTCTGTCGGTCGGGCAGTCGCAGCGCGTCGCCCTGGCACGGGCGCTCTACCGCGACCCGGTCGTGCTGGTGCTGGACGAGCCCAATGCCAATCTGGATCAGGAGGGCGAGGCCGCCCTGACCCAGGCGATCAAGGGCGCCACGGCGCGCGGCGCATCGGTGTTGATGGTGGCGCACAGGGCCGGTGTGCTGGGCATCGCCGACCGCCTGCTGATGCTGCGCGAGGGCACGGTCCAGATCGAAGGCCCGCGCGACGAGGTGATGATGCGGCTGAACCCCGGGCGGGCCAAGCCGACCGTCGTGCCGCCGCCGGGAGCGCAGTCGGCATGAGCGAGCTGGACTTTCCCGATCTGGGCCGCCCCGCCACTGCGCCCGCGGCGCCGACGGACGCGCCCGTCCCCGCCGCTGGACCTGAAGGGCCGGACGACTCGCCTCGCAGTGAACTGCTGGTCGGGGGCGCGATCATCGCCCTGTTCTTCGTGCTGTTCCTCGGCTGGGCCGCGTTCGCGCCCTTGGATGCGGGGGCCTTTGCCAGCGGCCAGGTCTCGGTCTCGGGCAACCGGCAGGCCGTGCAGCATCGCGATGGCGGTGTGGTCAGCGCCCTGCACGTCGCCGAGGGCGACACGGTCGAGGCGGGCCAGATCCTGATCGAGGTCGCGGGCGGGGAGCTGGCCGCCACCGAGCGCGGCCTGACGGGTCAGGTCGTGGCCTTGCTGGCGCAGCGAGCGCGACTTGAGGCCGAGCGGAGCGGCCTGGGCAGTATTCCGGTACCCCCCGAGTTCGCCGCCATGAGCCCGGGGGACCAGGCGCTGGCCGACGAGGCCATGTCCCTTCAACGGCAACAGTTCACCGCCCGGCGCAGCGGCCGCTCGACCGAGCGGGGCGTTCTGGGCCAGCGCGTCAGCCAGCTGCAACAGCAGGTGTCGGGCTATGAGCGCCAGCTGGTGGCCAATGCCGAGCAGAAGCGACTGATCGAGGAAGAGCTGGCCGATGTGCGCAGCCTGGCCGAGCAGGGCTATGCCCCCATCAGCCGGGTGCGGGCGCTGGAGCGGCAGGCTGCTGCGCTGGATGGCGAGGCCGGCTCGCTACGTGCCGAAATCGCCCGCGCCAATGAAGCCATGGGCGAGGCGCGGCTGCAGATGTCGGGCGTCGGTACCGACATGGACGAGGATGTCACAGAACAGCTGCGCGCGGTCGAGGTGCAGTTGAACGAGCTGCAGCCTCGCCTGACCGAGGTTCGCGCCCAGATCGAGCGCAACCGCGTCCGGGCCCCCGTCTCGGGTCAGGTGGTCGGCCTGACCATCTTCACACCCGGCGGCGTCATCCAGGCGGGCCAGACGCTGATGGAGATCGTGCCGTCCAATGCGTCCCAGGTGATCGTCGCCCGCATCAACCCGAACGACATCGACAACCTCCGCGTCGGCCTTTTGACCGAGGTGAAGTTTCCCGGTCTGAGAACCTCCAACCCGCCCGTGCTGCGGGGCCGGGTCGAACGGCTGTCGGCCGACAGCTTTACCGAGGAAGGCTCGAACAACCGCTATTTCCGCGCCGAGATCGTGGTGCCGCCCGAGGAACTGGCCAAGCTGGGTCGGGGCGCCGACTCGATCCGCTCGGGCTCACCGGTCGAGGTCGTGATCGTGCTGCGCCGCCGGACCCTCCTGCAGTATCTGGTCGAACCCCTGGTCCGCGGCCTGTGGCGAACGGGGAGTGAGCTTTAGGCCCTCGGTTACGACGCCCCTACCCCCGCGCCTTCGCCTGTTGGCGGAAGCGGTGCAGCAGGGGTTCGGTGTAGCCGTTGGGCTGGGTGGTGCCTTCGAATACCAGGGCGCGGGCGGCGGCAAAGGCGAGGCTGTCGTCAAATCCCGGAGCCATAGGCCGGTACAGCGGGTCGCCGGCGTTCTGGGCATCGACCTTGGCGGCCATGCGGCGCAGCGCAGCCTCGACCTGTTCCGCCGTGCAGACGCCGTGCAGCAGCCAGTTGGCCATGTGCTGGCTGCTGATCCTGAGTGTCGCGCGGTCCTCCATCAGGCCCACGTCGTGGATGTCCGGCACCTTGGAACAGCCCACGCCCTGATCAATCCAGCGGACGACATAGCCGAGGATGCCCTGGGCGTTGTTGTCCAGTTCCTGCTCGATATCCTCGGCGCTCCAGTTACGGCCCTCGGCCAGTGGCGGGGTCAGCAGGTCCTCCAGCGGGCGAGGTGGGGCATCACCCATGGCCGCGCGGACCGCGAAGACGTCGGTCTGGTGATAGTGCAGCGCATGCAGGGTGGCGGCCGTTGGCGACGGCACCCAGGCGGTGTTGGCACCGGTCTTCGGATGCCCCGCTTTCTCCTCCAGCATCTGGGCCATGCGGTCCGGGGCGGCCCACATGCCCTTGCCGATCTGGGCCCGGCCCGACAGGCCGCACCGCAGCCCGATGGCGACATTGCGTTGCTCATAGGCGGAGATCCAAGTGCTGGACTTGATCTCGCCCTTTCGGACCACCGGCCCGGTCTGCATCAGGGTGTGGATCTCGTCGCCCGTACGGTCGAGGAAGCCGGTGTTGATGAAGACGATCCGGTCCTTCACTGCGTGGATACAGGCCGCGAGGTTGGCCGAGGTGCGGCGCTCCTCGTCCATCACGCCGACCTTGATCGTGTGCCGGTCCAGCCCCAGCAGGTCCTCGACCGCGTCGAACAGCCGGTTGGTGAAGGCGCACTCTTGGGGGCCATGCATCTTGGGTTTGACGATGTAGATCGACCCTTCGCAGCTGTTGCGGAAGGGGCCGGTGCCACGCAAGTCATAGAGGCCGATCAGGCTGGTGAGGATGGCGTCAAGGATGCCCTCCGGCGCCTCGGCCCCGTCGGGAAGCAGGACGGTCGGCGTGGTCATCAGATGGCCGACGTTCCGCACAAACAGCAGCGACCGGCCCGGCAGGGTGGCCTCGATTCCGTCCGGCGCAACATAGGCGACATCCGGATTGAGCCGGCGGGTGAGGGTCTTGCCGCCCTTGTCGAAGGTCTCGGCCAGGTCGCCCTTCATCAGGCCCAGCCAGTTGCGATAGGCGGCGACCTTGTCCTCGGCATCGACGCAGGCGACCGAGTCCTCGAGGTCAACGATGGTGGTCAGGGCCGATTCCAGCACGACGTCGGCAATGCTGGCCGGATCGGTGCGCCCGATCGGGTGGTCGGGGTCGAACACCACTTCGATGTGCAGGCCGTTGTGGCGGAACAGACGGCTCCGCTCAGTCTGGCCAACATACTGGCTGCTGTCGCGCAGGGCGATGCCCTGATGCGGATGGCTGAGGTCGGCCCAGGAGCCTTCGACCAGCGGCAGGGCCTCGTCCAGAAACGCCTTGGCGCGGGCGACGACGCGGGCGCCGCGATCCGCGTCATAGCCGCCCGCCGGCGGCAGGTCGCCCAGGGCATCGGTGCCATAGAGGGCATCATACAGACTGCCCCAGCGGGCATTGGCGGCATTCAGCACGAAGCGGGCATTGAGCACCGGCACGACCAGTTGCGGCCCGGCGCGGGTGGCGATCTCCGCATCCACATTTTGCGTGCCGATTGCGAAGGGCGCAGGCGCGTCGATCAGCCAGCCGATCTGTTTCAGGAAATCGCGCTGGGCGGCCACGTCATAGGGCTGGCCTTTCCGCTCGACGTGCCAGCTGTCGATGCGGGCCTGAAGGTCATCGCGCACCGCCAGCAGTCGCCGGTTCTCGGGCACCGCCCAATCCAGCAGGGTGCGCACCCCCGTCCAGAACTGCCCGGCCTCGATGCCCAGACCCGGCAGAACCTCTTGCTCCACGAAGGCGGCAAGGACAGGGGCGACGGTCAGATCGGCGCGAACAGGCATGGGCAGTCTCCGGTAGTTTCGGGCGCCTGTAACATTCCGTGATGACCCGGCGTAAGTCGAGGCCTTTTCGCAGACGCACACAAATCGCGGCCGCGCGCCTTGACTTGGCCATGTTCCGGGCCCATCTCCCCGTCGTCGCCTATTGCGATACCCGAACTGCGCCCGACGCGTGGGGTTCTGTTTTCAGAACCTTCCTGGCTGCAACCGGATCATCTTCTGACATTCATAGTCGCCCGTCACGCGGGGGCGGCACCCAAACTTCCCTTCCGGCCTGATGCCGGACCGGAGGCGAGGATGCGCGCACCCCCGGACCGATGGTCCGGCGTGTCCAAGATGCATCCTGCTCCGGTGATCGAAAGACACACGCGTAATGAACGCAACGACCCAAACCCAGGCCCTGCCGAAAACCTTTGCAGATATGGGGTTGAACCCGGCCCTGCTGCAGGCTCTGGCCTCTGAAAACTATACCATCCCTACGCCGATTCAGGCCCAGTCCATCCCCGATGTTATGACGGGCCGCGACCTGCTGGGTATCGCCCAGACCGGCACCGGCAAGACGGCCGCCTTTGCTCTGCCGATCCTGCACCGGCTGGCGGCCAACCGCGTCGCCCCCCTGCCCCGCACGACCCGCTGTCTGGTGCTGTCGCCGACGCGCGAACTGGCCTCCCAGATCGCCGAGAGCTTCAAGACCTATGGCAAGCATCTGGGCTTCCGCGTCGCCGTGATCTTCGGTGGCGTGAAATACGGCGGTCAGGAACGCGCCCTCAATCAGGGGCTCGACATTCTGGTGGCCGCGCCCGGTCGCCTGCTGGACCATATCCAGCAAAAGAACCTCGACCTGTCGGCCACGGAAATCTTCGTGCTGGACGAGGCCGACCAGATGCTGGACCTGGGCTTCATCAAGCCCATCCGCCAGATCGTCAGCCGCATCCCGGCCAAGCGCCAGAACCTGTTCTTCTCGGCCACCATGCCGGGCGAGATCGGCAAGCTGGCTGCTGAACTGCTCAAGGATCCCAAGCGGGTCCAGGTGACGCCGCAGGCGACCACCGTCCAGCGCATCAAACAGTCGATCATCTGGGTTGAACAGAGCCGCAAGCGCGCCCTGCTGACCGAGATGTTCAGCGATCCGGGCTATACCCGCTGCCTGGTGTTCACCAAGACCAAGCACGGGGCCGACAAGGTTGCCGCCTATCTGGAAGCGGGCGGCGTTGAAGCCGGCGCCATCCATGGCAACAAGAGCCAGCCCCAGCGCGAACGCACTCTGGAAGCCTTCAAGAAGGGCAAGCTGCGGGTGCTGGTGGCGACCGACATCGCCGCGCGCGGCATCGACGTGGACGGCGTCTCGCACGTCGTGAACTTCGAGCTGCCCTATGTGCCGGAGGCCTATGTGCACCGCATCGGCCGGACGGCCCGCGCGGGCGCCGATGGCACCGCCATCAGCTTCGTCGCCGGCGACGAGATGAAGCTGCTGAAGGACATCGAAAAGGTCACGCGCCAGAAGATCCCGGCGATCGACCGTCGCAACGACAAGGCGCTGGGTGCGCTTGATGCCGCCATCAGCGCCGCCGGCGTCGGCAAGAAGGCCACCCTGCCCGAGCGTGAGGATCGCCCGGCCCGGGATGGCGACAGTGAAGGCCGACGCAACCGCAGTCGCCGGGGTCCCAAGCCCGGCGGTGCCCACGCGGGTGGACGCGGCCCCGGCCGCTCGCCTGACCGTCCCCACTACAACCCGATGGCCGGCGACCGTCCGGAAAGCTCGGCCCCCGCGCCGGTGTCGCAACTGAAGCGCCGTCGTCGCCGTCCGGGTCAGAAACCCGCCGCCGTCACCGCCAGCTAAGGCTCCGCATGCCCCCTTCGTTACCGGAGGGGGCATATTTTTGATGAACCTGTTTGCATTATAAACATGTCTGCTGTATCCGACCTCCATATCGCTGGAGATCAGATCATGTCCCTGACCGCTTCCCCCCTGTCTGACGACCGCCTGCACGGACTGGATGCCCTGCGCGGCATCGCCCTGTTGCTCGGTGTGGTGCTGCACACCCTGATGAGCTTCTTCCCGGTTCCGATCTGGGTGGTGGTCGATGACCAGACCTCGCCGGTCGCCTCGACGATCTTCTTTGCCATCCACCTGTTCCGGATGACGACCTTCTTCCTGATCGCCGGCCTGTTCGCCCATATGATGCTGGGCCGCAAAGGCCTGTGGGGGTTTGCCAAGGACCGGCTGATCCGCATCGCCGGGCCCCTGCTTGGCCTGTGGTGGCTGGCGCTGGCCGCGATCATCGCCGTACTGCTGTGGAACGTCGCCATCCAGAACGGCGGCAGCCTGCCCACGGACGGTCCGCCCCCGCCGCCCCTGACAGTCGAGACCTTTCCCCTGACCCATCTGTGGTTCCTCTGGGTGCTGCTGATCTTCTATGTGGCCATGCTGGTGCTGCGCGCCCCGTTCGCCCTGCTGGACCGGAACGGGGGCTGGGGCCGGATGGTCGACCGCCTGACCGCCGCGCTGGTCGGGCCGTGGACCCCTGCGGTGCTGGCGGCACCGCTGGCGCTGGCCTTCTATCTGCACCCGAACTGGACGGCCTTCTTCGCCATTCCGACGCCGGATACGGGGCTGGTGCCCAATGCCGTAGCGCTGACCGGCTTTGGCAGTGCCTTCCTCTTCGGCTTTCTGCTGGACCGCAGGCGCGACCTGCTGGAGCGTATTCGCAGGCTGTGGCCGGTGTTCACCGTGGTGGCCTTCGGAACCGGCGTGGGCGCCCTGATGCTGGCTGGAGGCCCGGTGCCCGACCTGACCCCCGTCACCGACCCGTCGGCCAAGGCTGCGCTGGCCACCCTGATGGCGCTGGCAGTTTTCAGCGGTGCCATGGCCGCCATGTCGCTGGCGCTGCAGCTGTTCAGCCGCAGGAGCCCTGTGCGTCGCTATCTGGCCGACGCGTCCTACTGGATCTACATCGTCCACCTGCCGCTGGTGATGGTCGGTCAGACCCTGGTGCTGGGTCTTGCCGCATCCTGGTGGCTGAAGGCGACGCTGGTGATCGGCGGCACGATGCTGGTCAGCCTGATCACCTATGAGCTGCTGGTGCGCCACAGCTTCATCGGACGCTGGCTGAACGGGCGGCGCATTCCCTGGAAACGTCAGGCCGAACCGGCCCCGGCGCCCGCCGAATAACATCTTGCCAAGCCCGGTCGGCTCGTCCACCCACGGACAAGCCGGTCCAAGGAGAACCGACCCATGGCGACCAAGCTTAGAACCCCGTCTGCCGAGGCTGATCTGGCCTTCATGCGCTCGATCGTGGAGGGCGGCGGCCGGATGCCGATGTCGGCAGCCATCTGCTACCTGGCTGGCGGGTTGCTGTATGGATTTCAGTGTCTGTTTCACATGGGACAGGCCGCCGGACTGATCCTGTGGGGGCCGGTGCCCAGCCTCGCTTTTGTAGTCGGGATCAGCGTCGCCTTCTTCATCGTGCTGATCTGGGCGATCCACCGGGACAACAAGCAGGGTGGCACCCGCAAGGGCACCACGTCCAACCGCGCCGTCAATGCCGCCCTCAGCGGCACCGGCATGGCCAATGCGGCGGTGATCATCATCTTCGGCGTCGGGGCGATGCGCGATCAGGACTTTGCCGTCTGGCTCTATTATCCCGCCATCATCTTCGCGCTGCAGAGCGCGGCCTGGTTCGTCGGCTGGAGCCTGAAGAAGAAGCGCTGGATGCTGGCGACCTCATTGGGCGGCTGGCTGACGGCGGTGGCACTGGGCGTACTGGTGCGCGAGCCGGTAGCCTACCTCGGCGTCTGCACCGCGGCCCTGTTCCTGCTGTTCGCGGGACCGGGCCTGATCATGTACCTCGAGGCCCGCACGCCGCGCACGGCGGCCTGAGCCACCATGGGTCTGGCCGGTCTGGGACAGATTGATGAGGTGATCCACGGTCGCATGCGGCTGGGGATCATGGTCTATCTCGCCGATGTCGAGACCGCCGACTTCACTGAACTGAAGACCGCGCTGGAAGCGACCCAGGGCAATCTGTCCGTCCACCTGAAGAAGCTGGCCGAGGCGGGCTATGTGTCCATCGACAAGAGCTTCCGGGACAACAAGCCCCTCACCGAGGTCACCATTACCAAGGACGGGCGGCGGGCGTTTGCGGCCTACCTTGAGGCGCTGAGCGGCCTGATCGGCGGTGGCGCATGACCCGGCCCCGCGTCATGGGTATCGTCAATGTCACGCCCGACAGCTTCTCGGACGGGGGACAGCTGGCGACGGTCGAGGCGGCAATCGTGCATGGGATGCGGCTGGTCGAGCAGGGGGCGGACATTCTGGATGTCGGCGGCGAAAGCACCCGACCCGGCGCCGAGCCGGTCGGAGAGGCCCAGGAACTGGACCGCGTGATGCCGGTCATCGCCGGACTGCGCGCGCAATGGGACGGCCCGATCAGCATCGACACGGTCAAGCCCGCCATAGCCCGCGCGGCGGTCGGGGCCGGCGCAACGATGTGGAACGATGTCAGCGCGCTGGGGTCCTCCCCCGACAGTCCGGCGGTCGCAGCCGAACTGGGTTGTGACGTCGTGCTGATGCATATGCAGGGTGAGCCTCGGACCATGCAGGCCGATCCGCGCTATGCAGATGTCGTGTCCGAGGTTCGCGATGCGCTGATGGCACGGGCGCAGGTCGCCCTCGAAGCGGGGGTTGAGCGCGAGCGTATCTGGCTGGATCCCGGCCTCGGTTTTGGCAAGACGCTAACACACAATCTGGCGCTGGTGGCCGGGCTGGGCGCGCTGGTCGAGACCGGCTTTCCCGTGCTGTTCGGGGCGAGCCGCAAGCGGATGATCCAGGCCATCGACCCCTTCGCGAGCGACCCGTGCGACCGGCTGGGCGGATCGCTGGCACTCGCGCTTGCGGCCGCTCGGAAGGGCGCGTCGGTCATCCGCGTGCACGATGTGCGCGAGACGGTTCAGGCTTTGAAAATTCAGGCCGCCTTGCAAGTGGAGAGTGGCGTCGCTCTCTAGCGATCCTCGCCCGACAGCCGTTCTTTCTCGACCGGATCAGAGCTGGGGCGCAGCAGGTCCTCGACCGCGTCATTGGACCCCTGAGCTGCCGCCTTGGGTGTCGCCTCGGACGGCGCTGATTTGCGGCTGCGGCCCTTGGGAGCACGGCCGAGGATTTCCAGCGCGTCATCACCCTCACGACCAAACACGCTGCGGATGCGCAGATCCGTCTGCGGGAACGGAATCTCGATACCGGCTTCGTCGAGGGCTTCGGCGATGGCCCAGGTATAGGCGGCGTGCATGGCGGCGGGCCGCTTGACGGCATCCTGCGTCGGCCAGACCAGCAGCTCGAAGTCGAGCCCGGACTCGCCGAAGCCGACCAGCCAGACCTGGCATTTGCGGGCCTCGGTCTCGGGCAGGGTGAAGGGGATGGCGCGCGCGGCCTTGAGCACCACGTCCCGGACCTCGGCACGGTCGGCCCCGTAGGCCACCGAGAACGGCACATGGATGCGGCGGGTGTCGCCCTTGAGCGTCCAGTTGGTGACCTTGCCTTCGATCAGGCTGGAGTTCGGGACGATAATGTTGATGTTGTCATTGGTGCGGATGCGGGTCGCCCGCGGCCCGATCTCGACAATGGCGCCGCGCGCATCGTCCAGCTCGACATAGTCGCCTACGGACACCATCCGGTCGAAGATCAGGAACAGGCCGGAGACAAACTCCTTGACCACGCCCTGAAGTCCCAGGCCCAGCCCGATGCCGATGGCCCCGGCAAACACCGCCAGCGACGACAGGTTCAGGCCCGCGGCCGACAGGGCCATGAAAAGACCGGCGATCAGAATGCCGTAGCCCGTCATCTTTTCGAGCAGGTACAGCGCCTGGGTCGAACGCGTAGCCTTGTGCCGCAAACGCCGGATGGCCCGGGTCGCGGCCCAGGACAGGGCCCCGGCAACAGCGATGATGATGGCGGCGGTGAGCAGTCCGCCCAGCGTCAGCGAGATGCCGCCCAGCCGCAGGACCGCTGCGTCCTGCAGCTCGGTGAGTTCATTGACCATGGTCCATCAATACCCAGCTTTGCCGTGGCGTTCCACCTCCGCTTGGCGAAACGGGTCAGACATCCCTATATCGTCCGTCCGGCCTCGTTTTGGGGCGAGATGAGAGGCCGAACCCATGACGCTGACCAAGGGACGCCGTTTTCTTCCCTCGCTGAGCCTGCAGGTTCTGGCAGCGCTGGCGCTGGGCCTGATCGTCGGGGCCATCGCCCAGTCACGCGGCCTGCCGGGCGGGGCCGAGACCGCCAGCTTCATCGGGTCTCTGGGCCAGCTCTGGCTCAATGCCCTGAAGATGACGATCGTACCGCTGGTCTTTTCGCTGCTGGTGACAGGCATCGCCTCTATCGCCGGGGCTGCGCACGGTCCGGGCCGGGCGGGCCTGTTGGCCGGGCGGGCGTTGATGGTGTTTGCCGTCCTGATCGTCGTGGCCACCGTCTATGCGATCGGCGCGGCCTATGGACTGCATGCCATCTGGCCGATCGACCCCGAAGGCGGCGCGCGCCTGATTGCCGGAGCACCGCCCAGCCCTGAAGGGGTGGGACCGGGCGCTCCGTTCGGCGAGTTCCTGAAAACGCTGGCTCCGGCCAACCCGATCCGCGCTGCCGCCGAGGACGCCATCCTGGGCCTGGTCGTGTTCGCCGTCTTCTTCGGCTTTGCTGCCACCCGCCTGCCCGACCGGCTGCGCCTGCCGCTGGTGACCTTCTTTGAAGCCGTGTCCGAAACGATGATCGTGATCGTCCGCTGGGTGCTTCTGGCCGCGCCGATCGGCGTGTTTGCGCTGGCGCTGGGGGTCGGTCTGACGGCCGGTGTCGGCGCGGCGGGGACGCTGGCCCACTATATCGCCCTGGTGTCGCTGGCGACCATCGGCATCACCCTGCTGTGCTATCCGCTGGCCATGGTGTTCGCCAAGGTCAGCCTGAGCGGGTTCGCACGCGCCGTGGCCCCCGCCCAGGTGGTGGCGTTTTCGACCCAGTCCTCGCTGGCCAGCCTGCCGGTGATGGTCGAGCGGGCGGTGGACGCCCTGGGCGTATCGCGGCCCACCGCCGGTCTGGTGTTGCCGCTGGCGGTCGCGGTGTTTCGCATCACCAGCCCGGTCGCCAATCTGGGCGTGGTCATCTATTGCGCCCATCTGTTCGGTATAGAACCCACCATGGGGCAGCTGGTCGCAGCGGGCCTGACGGCGGTGCTGGTCAGCATCGGCTCGGTCGGCCTGCCGGGCCAGATCAGCTTCTTCGTCTCGATCGCCCCGATCTGTATCGCCATGGGCGTGCCGCTTGAGATCCTGCCGCTGTTGCTGGCAGTCGAGGTGATCCCGGACATCTTCCGCACCGTCGGCAATGTCACCGCAGACATGGCCGTGGCGCGGATCGTCGAGGACGAAGTAGGTGCGCCCGCAGAGCCGGTCTGACGTCCAGCGTCAGTTGGCGGGGGGACGGCGGCCGGCTTCAAGAATCGGCATGCCCGCCTCGGTCGGCAGGTAGATGATCTGGCGATCGCCGCTGCCGGCCGTTTCCTGCAGCATGTTGATATAGGCCCAGCGCAGATAGTTCTCCGGACCGCCCAGGCTTTCGGCCATGATGCGGTTGGCCTCATTGGTGCCCTTGGCGCGCGCCACCTCGGCCTGGGCCGTCAGCTCGGCGGCATCCAGCAAAGCCTGCGCTTCCAGCACGCGAATGCGCCGGTTTTGAACCGCTTCCTCATAGGCTGCCTTGCCCGCCATGGTCTTGGCGTAGACGTTGTAGGTCGGCATGCCGATCAGGAAGGCCGCGCCAACCAGGACGATGATTATCACCAGCATGATGCTGAAACCGGTGCCGCGCATGTTCTGAACCCTCCGATCAAGACCCCGCAAGGCTGGGCGGACGCAGCGTTCAGGTCAAGTCATTCCGGTCAGTTCGGCACCAGTTCGATCAGGTCGAGGTTTGACTCATACTGCGGCCAGGGGATGACCAGCCGCCAGCGGCGCGAGCCGATGCGTTCCAGCACAGCCACCATGTCCCGGTCGGAGTTCTGACCATAGGAGTTCGCGGGCGGTTCTGACCCCAGCGCCATGGAGCCTAGCATCACCATCTCGCGGTCGTTCTCCGGAAACAGCAGGCCGGAGGGCCGCTGCGATCCGGTCAGTTTGGAGAATTTCAGGCCTGCCGGCGTGCGCTCGATCCGGCAGTCGAACCAGCCATAGACCACATAGCCGAGGCCACCCTCACCGCCTTGGGAGCCCAGTTTGACTGTGCGGCAGCGATAGTCGCCCTCGGGCGGGGTGACACCGCCAACGCCTGCATCCGGATCAAGCAAGGCGCCGAGCGAGCCGAGGTTGCCCGACCCCTCCTGTCGACGCGCCTGTTCCAGCGCCAGACGCCAGGCAGCATCGACGCGCCCATAGCGGTCGCGATCATAGCTGGTGATGATGGTGCGCCAGTCCCGCAGGACCGGGCCGGACCCATCCGGTGGCGGAGGCGGGGGCGGCGGGGCATAGCCTCCACCCGCCGAAGCGCAAGCCGACAGGATCAGGGCCGCAAGCGCGGTCAGTCCAGCCGTGCGGACGTGGCGGGCATACGACATGACATCTCCTTCTCGTCAGGACCGGACCAGTGGGCCCGGACGAAGCGCGGAGGTCAAGGCCGGAGGGTCTATTCGCCGCTGTCGGCGGTCTCGGCGGCCTTCTTGCGGGGCGCGCGACGACGCGGCGGCGCGGCCTCGTCCGACGCCTGAGGGGTCGGCGCCTCGGCCACGCGTGGCGTCGGGCGGGTCAGAAAGCCCGGCAGGGCATCTGCATCGGATGCTTCCCGGACCGAGGCATCCTCGCGCGGGCGACGCGGCTTGCGGGCGGGACGGGCCGGAGCCTCCGCACGCACTTCAGGCGCGTCGTCGGACGGTCCCTCCGAGGTTTGCGGCTCCTCTTTGGACCGGTCCTCGGACACGTCGGACTCGCCGTCCTGAGAGGGCCTGCGGCCGCGTTGTTCGTCCTTGCGGCGCTCCCAGCGTTCGCGACGGGTCTCGCGGCGACCGCCGCCGTCGCCCTCGCTGCGGGTCTCGCCGTCCGTGTCGCGGTCACGGTCGCGGTCGCGATCCCTGTCCCGATCCCGATCCCGGTCACGGTCCCGATCGCGGTCCCGGTCATTGGTCTGGGGCTGCTGGCCTTGCGGTTGCTGCCCGGACGGATTGCCGCCGTTCGGATTGCCGGTGTTGTTCTGCTGGTTGTTCTGTTGAGCCTGCTGGGCCTGTTGAGCGGCCATGAAAGCTGCGGCCTGCGCCCCACTTTCATCTTCGAAGTCGATGTCGAAGCCCTGATTGGACAGTTCGCGCTGGGCGATTTCCGACACTGGCCGCTGCGGCTGCAGCGCCCTCAGTACGCGGAAATAATGCTCGGCGTGCTGCAGATAGTTCTCGGCCAGGACCCGGTCACCGGCAGAGGCGGCGTCGCGCGCCAGTTGCATATAGCGCTCATAGACGGTCTGGGCATTGCCGCGGACCTTGATGTTCTCAGGGCCTTGCGAATCCCATGACCGGTTCGGATTGGCGCTGTTGGCATTGTTGTTGCCACCGGGCTTCCTGTTGCGGCCGCGTTGGCGCTTCATGCCCTTGAAATCTCTCATAGACTCTACCGTTCCGGGAGGGTGGCCGACACAGGTGACTGTCGAGGCCGGGTTTTGTTTCGTCTGTCCGTGGTTCGGGAGGAATCCCGCCATCAATGTCATCGGAAGCCGTTGTCACCCGCGCGGTCCACCCGGGCCCGTGTCAGGGATCGGGTCGTCGCGCATGCCGCTCGCCTGTCAGTTGGCCCGGAAGGGCGCACGGAGATGCGATTGGTGGGAGACAGACAAGACTTAGCGCGCCTTGGCCGGCATTCCAAGGGGTCTTTTTCCGGCGCCCTGCGAGGGGCCGGCTCAGGAAAGGAGAGACATATCCGGCGCCTGTGCACGCGGATCGGGACCGTTTGTCACCACCCGACTGCGATTGGCCAGGTCGAGCACCACCTTCACATCGTCGAACCCGCCCTCGTCGAACAGGCCCTTGACCGCATCGCCCTGGTTCCAGCCGATTTCGACCGCGAAGATCCCGCCCGGCTTCATGACGCGGCGGATCTCGGGCACCAGTTGGCGGTAAGCCTCAAGCCCGTCCGGCCCGCCGTCCAGCGCCAGGTGCGGGTCGTGGTCACGCACCTCCGGGTCGAGCGCGGCGATGTCGGCGGTCGGGATATAGGGCGGGTTTGACACCACGAGGTCGAAGCTCTGGTCTTCAAAGCCGGTCGCCCACTCTGTCCGGAGGAAGGCCGCACGACCCTCCAGACCCAGACTGGCAGCATTGTCACGAGCCACAGCCAGCGCCTCGGTCGAGATGTCGGTGCCGACGCCGGTCGCCCCTGCCCGCTCCGCCAGAAAGGCCAGCAGGATGGCGCCCGAGCCAGTCCCGAGGTCCGCAATCTGGAACGCCTGATGCGGGGCAAATGCGGCCAGACCCACGTCCAGAAGGGTCTCAGTGTCGGGGCGCGGGCTGAGCACATCCGGCGTCACGCTGAGCATGATCTTCCAGAAGCCCTTGCGGCCCAGAATGCGCGAGACGGGTTCGCGCTTCAGCCGGCGGTCGATCATGGCCTCATAGGCCGCGGCCTGTTCGGCCGTCACCGCCCGGTAGGGATCGGTCAGGATGTCGAGGCGGCTGACGTCGCAGGCGGCTTCCAGCAACAGGCGGGAATCGATCGACGGGCTGTCGATGCGGCCCGCCTTCAGACGGGTCTGGGCGGTCTTCCAGGTGGTGAGCAGCGTCGGTGTGTCGGACATGGGCGTTGATTGGGGGGCTCGGCCCGAAAATTCAAGCGGAACGGCGGGCCAGCTTGGCCGTTAGCGGACCATGGCGTCATCCTCCTCGAAACCGCCCGGCATGGGCGGCCCGCTGGTCGGGCTGGCGGCGGCCCTGTTCGGCGGTCTGGCCGCGGGAGCCGGTGCCGCGCACCTCCTGCATCGAAAAGGCCACAAGGTCGGCGTTGATTTGCGCCACTACCGCCCCGAGCCCGCCGAACCTCTGCCCCCGACGCCCGAGGACTATGAGGCCCGGGAGCCCGGGCGCGGAAGGGTGGCGCAAAAGCCCGGCCAGATACCGCGTAAGGGCTGGACCGACATCCTGTGGCGCACCGGCGCCAGCTATTTCGGGGACCGGGTCGGATTCGTTTCGGGCGGAGTCACCTTCTTTGTGCTGCTGGCCCTGTTTCCGACGCTGGCTACCATCGTCACTGTCTATGGCCTGTTCGCGGACCCCGAGGACGCCTGGGGAAGATTGCGCTTCCTCTATTCCGTCCTGCCCTCCGGCGTGGCGCAGTTCATCGGCGGTGAGATGCAGAGGCTGGCCGAGGACTCCCGGCCGCGCCTGACGGTGACGCTGATCGGCACATTGGCCCTGTCGCTTTGGGTCGCCAACAACGGCATCAAGACGCTCTTCTACGGGCTGAACATCGCCTATCACGAGGTCGAGCGACGCAATGTCGTCCACTATAATCTGTTGTGCATGGGGTTCACCCTGGCGGGTCTGGCGGCGGTTCTGGTGACCGCAGCCCTGGTGGTCGGGGTGCCGCTGGTTCTGGGGCCCCTGGGTCTCGCCACCCATCTGGAGCCCCTGGCTCCCCTGCGTTGGCTCGTGCTCTATGTTGTCTACATTACGGCGCTGACGGTCATCTACAGGCATGGCCCCTGCCGGGCGCGGGCGCGTTGGCGTTGGCTGACGCCCGGCGCCGTGATGGCGGCCACCCTCAGTCTGGGCTTGTCGGCTGTGTTCAGCTGGTATCTGCAGAATTTCGTGAGGACTGACAGCTTTGGCCCGCTGGCGGCTATGATGGGTTTCCTGCTGTGGACCTGGCTGACCGTGCAGATCATCCTGATGGGCGCCGAGCTGAACGCCGAGATCGAGCACCAGACGGCCGTCGACACGACCGTTGGCGAGCCGGAGCCGATCGGCGAGCGTGGCGCCATCGTCGCCGACAGTGTGGGCGCCAAACGCGGCAGCCCCGCCGCGCTAAACTTCACGCTCAAACACGCTGAGGCGATATCCGACCGACTGCTGCGCCGGCGCAATCGCAAGCGTGCCCGGAAGAGCTAGACCTCAGGCCGAGCGGGCGCGGATGGGGGCGGCCCCATCGGACAGGGACTCGTTCAGGTAAACCTCGGCTTCCTGCGCAGGCAGGGCCGGGGCATAGCCGAAGCCCTGCCCGTAGTGACAATTGTCCTGCAGCAGAAGCGCTGCCAGTCCGGCGTTCTCGACGCCCTCGGCCACGACCTCCAGCGACAGGTCACGCCCGAGATTGACGACCGAGCGCACGATCTTGGCCGAGCCCTCGTCCCGATCCATGGTCAGCACGAAATAGCGGTCGATCTTGAGCGTATCGAACGGCAGACGCGCCAGATAGCTGAGTGACGAGAAGCCGGTGCCGAAGTCGTCCAGCGCCAGCGAGGCCCCGACCTCTTTCAGGCGCGCCAGCACCACCGCGGCACTGGCCGTGTCGCGCATGATGTCACCTTCGGTGACCTCCAGCTTCAGCGCACCGCGGGGCAGGCCAGTCTCTTCGATGATACGGGCCACGTCCTCGACCAGATTGGGGCGCTCGATCTCGCCGACCGACAGATTGACGCTGCAGAACAGCTTGCCGGCCAGCGGGTGGCGTTTCAGCCATTCGGCCAGCTGGCGCGCGGCTTGGGTCATCATCAGCAGACCCAGCTCGTTCATCAGACCCATTTCGTCGGTCAGGGTCAGGAATTCGTCGGGCGGGACCAGCCCCCGCTTGGGGTGGCGCCAACGACACAGAGCCTCAAACCCGGCCACGGCGCCGGTCTTGAGATTCACGATGGGTTGATAAAAGGCCTCGATCTCGCCGCGCACAAAGGCATTGCGCAGGTCAGACTCCAGCGCCAGTCGCGACAGGCTGTCGGTTTCCAACGCCCGACCATAGGCGGCAGCGCCGCCGCGGCCAGCCGACTTGGCCTGCTCGACCGCTAGCTCAACCCTACGCAGCAGTTCGCCGGGATCCGGGGCATCGGGCCCGCCCTCAGCCGTCACGGCCCCGATCGAGACCGTCGGATAGATGTCAAAGCCGGCGACCCGCAGCGGCTGTTCCAGCGCCTGACGCAGGCGGCCCGGGACATGGCCGGTGCCCTTGCGAACCAGAACCGCGAACTCATCCTCGCCGATCCGGGCAGGCAGGTCGTCGCCCGAGAAAGCTGCTGCCAGACGGGAGCCCAGGGCAGACAGCACCCGATCCACCCGCTCATGGCCCAGCGCCTCGTTGAGACGACGCAGGCGATCCACATCGGCGACCACCAACTCATAGTCTCCGGTCCGCGTCAGGGTCTCGCCGACCCGCGCGAGGAAGGACCGCCGGTCCAGCAATCCGGTCAGCGGATCCCGGTCCGATCCGGCAAAGGTTGTCTCCAGCGCGACCACACCTGCGGCCCGCAGACCGTCTTCCAGCCAGACGCCGCGCCACAGACAGGTCGGATGATCCCGCATGCGCAGACGCACGGCGATTTCGGTGCCTTCCGCCTGGGGCTTGAGCAGGGCCTCTGCCAATGCCCGGTCCTGCGGCATGGCCACTGCGGCAAAGGCGGCGCCGGAACATTCGGGGGCCAGCGGGCCCAGTCCCAGCGGTCGGCTGGCCCCGGTCACGCGCAAGCGGTCCTCGGATGGGGTCCAGACCCACAGGGCCGAGTCAGCCGCTGCCAGCGCCTCGATGGCCATCGAGGCATCCCAGGCCAGGGCTGATTGCCGCGTACTCACCCGCCTGAACGATCCTCACCCGGCGCTTTGCCAGCGCCATCCTCGTGTCGATCATCGACACGTCCGAACAGAAGATGATCTGCCCATGCGCCGTTAATTTTGAGATAAGCCCGGGCCATTCCTTCGGACTCAAACCCGGCTTTTTCCAGGACCCGGCGCGAGGCGACGTTCCACGGCACGCAGGCCGCCTCGACCCGGTGGAGGTTCAGCGTGTCGAACGCAAAGGCGACCATGCCCCGGACCGCAGCCGTGCAATAGCCCTTCCCGGCATGGGGTTGGCCGATCCAGTAGCCGAGGGTCCCGGCCTCGCTGACGCCTCGGCGGATGTGGGACAGGGTGACCGCACCGGCCAGCTGGCCGCTGGAGGCTTCGAACACAAAGAACGGCCAGGCCGTGCCGAGGTCCATCTCTCGACCGTAAAGAGCCAGACGCCTTCGAAAGGCGGGTCGGGTCAGATCGTCTTCGGGCCAGGCGGGCTCAAAGGGCGCCAGATAGGCCTGTGACACCGCCCGGAGCGCGGCCCAGGCTTCATAGTCCGCCGAACGCGGCGGACGCAGCACAACCCCCTCCGACTGAAGCGTCGGGCCAGACCGCTCGCTGATCCAGTCCAGTATAGCCATCCGTCAGGCTTACCCTGTCAGGGCGGTCCCGAACAGAAGGCCCGCCGACAGGCCAGCACGCGGCCCCAGCACCGCCGTGGCCGTCAGGCCGGGTGCCAGGCAGCTCGCCAGCGCCTGCCGCACATCCTCGCGGCTCTGGGACATGACCTCGTCCACCATGGCGTCGCTGCTGACCGGATGGCCGAAGATCAGCGACTGGGTTGCCAGTCGCCCGGCGCGCGCCACCGGGCTTTCGTCCGCCATGCGGATGCCGGCCCGGGCGACGGCGCGGGCCCGGTCCAGTTCACGGTCGGTCGGTCCGTCGGTCACCAGCGCTCGGATCGTCTCGCCACAGACCTGGGCCAGTTCAGCCGCCCGGTCGGCAGCGGAGCCCGCATAGATGCCCAGCAGGCCGCAGTCGGCATAGCTCTCGTGGTAGGCGTCGATGGCATAGGCCAGTCCCCGCTCTTCCCGGGCGGTCTGGAACAGGCGCGAGGCCATGCCACCCCCCAGAATCTCGACGCCCAGCCTCAGCGCGGGCCGGCGCGGGTCGGTATGGCTGAGGCCCGGAAGCAGGAAGACCAGATTCGCCTGCTCGATCCGACGAGCCAGCCGCGCCTCACCGCCCATGAACGCCCCGGACGGCACAGGCGACGCCGCGCGGGCGGCGCCTTCCATAAAGCCGCGCTCGACCAGGGCCAGAAGCCGCGCCTCATCGACATTCCCCGATACGGACACCACGATCCGGTCAGGCCGGTACATGTCCGCACGGAAGGCCCGGATGGCTTCGCGGTCGATGGGGGCCAGCGTCTCAACCTGACCGAGGATGGCGCGTCCCAGAGGCTGGCCCTCGAACGCCCGCGACTGCGCCATTTCGAAGACGTGGTCGTCGGGGGTATCAAACGCCTCGGCGATTTCCTGAGCGACGACGTCCTTTTCGCGTTCGACCTCATCCGAATCGAACACCGGGCGGAAGATCAGGTCGGAGATCACCTGAAGTGCGGTCTCCAGCCCGTCCGCCATGGCCCGGACCTCGAAGACGGTCCGCTCATAGCCGGTCGAGGCATTGATCGAGCCGCCCCCGGCCTCGATCCGCTCGACAATCTCGCGGGCCGACATGTCGCCCGCCCCCTTGAACACCATGTGCTCCAGGAAATGGGACCAGCCGGAATGCTCGGGGCTTTCGTGCCGCGCGCCGGCGGCGATGGCCACGCAGACAGCCACGGTCTGCAGACCCGGAATTGGATCGCAGACGACGCGGACGCCATTCGGCAGGGTGTGGGATTTCAGGGTCAGGATGTCAGCTTCCGGCGGAGCAGAGCGATGTAGAATCCGGCCAGCGCAAGCGCCAGGCCGAACCAGGTCAGGGCATAGCCCAGATGGTTATTTGAAAACGCGGCGGGAGGGGCGGAGGGTTGCAGTGCCTCCCAACCCGGCCATGCCGAGCCGGTGGCAAACAGCACATAGGGAGGCACCGGGCCCTCGACGCCCAGCGCCCGGCTCATGGCCTCGGTGTCGCGGGCGTAGAAGCGGTTACCCTCCGGCGGCGGGGCAAAGGCGCCGGGCACTTCCACCCGCCGGGCCTGGGCGGTGATGGCGGGGATGGCAGCGGGCTGTTGCGCCGGGCGGGCGCTCACCGTTTCGGGCACAAAGCCCAGGTCGACCAGCCAGCCGTCACAGCTGGAGATCAGACGCACGCCCACCTCTCCGTCCTGGATGGATTGAAGCTCTACCCACCGGCCGTTCTGGAAATCACAGACGAGCACGGCCGTGCGGAACTCCGGATCCGGCATCTGCGCGAGGGCCTCCAGAGACACCGGCGGCAGGTCGGCAGCGGCCTCGGCGCGAGCGATCAGGCCCTGCTTCCACTGAAGGCGCTGAACCTGCCACACGCCCAGCGACACGAGCAGGACGAAAGCCAGAAGCGAGACGATGGTCAGCCCCCAGGGAAAGCGGGCCGTCCTGTGTTCAGACATGGGGCGCGACTCCATGGTGGCGATCGCGGATCTGCAGGGCAATCATCAGCCCCTTGCCCGGACGCATCAAGCCGAAGGACAGGGCCAGAACCAGCGGCACCGCCACGATCAGCAACACCCACAGCGGGGGCGCAAAGGCGATCTGCAGGCCCAGCGCGAGAAACGCCGAGATGCCGCCCGAGATCTGCATGATGAAGACGGATGCTCCATCGCCGGTGTTCAGCCGGGTGAAGTCGGTGCCGCAGACCGCGCAGCAATCCACCACCTTGAGAAAGCCGGCGAACAGTTTGCCCTCGCCGCAGGCCGGGCACCGGCAAAGCAAACCGGCGCGGATCGGGTTGATCCGCCCGCCCCCATCAAGCAAAGAGGCGCGGGACTGTTCATCCCGCGCCAACTTGGGATCGATCCCTGTGGGCCCGTTGATCACCCGAAGATGACGTAGACGAAGGCAAACAGGAACAGCCAGACCACATCGACGAAGTGCCAGTACCAGGCCGCGGCCTCAAAGCCGAAATGCTTCTTCGGCGACATCTGGCCCGCCATCAGCCGCAGCAGGCAGACGGCCAGGAAGATCGTGCCGATCAGCACGTGGAACCCGTGGAAGCCGGTCGCCATGAAGAAGATCGAACCGTACAGGCCCGAGTTCACCGCTTCCTCGTTGAAGAACAGGTTCTCGTGGATGATGTGGTAATATTCGTACGCCTGAACGCCGGTGAACAGCACCCCCAGAAGAACCGTGATCAGCAGGCCCAGCTTGGCGCCCTTGCGGTCACCGACCTGCAGCGCGTGGTGCGCCCAGGTGACCGTCGTACCGCTCAGCAGCAGGATGACGGTGTTCAGCAGCGGCAGTTGCCAGGCATCCAGCACCTCGACGCCCTTGGGCGGCCACAGGCTCGTACCATCGGCATTGGTCCACGCGGTGGCCGTGTCGGTCCAGAAGCTGATCGCCGGGATGTGTGCGCGCGCCTCGTTGTAGACTGACATTTCGAAGAACATCCAGAAGAAGGCCGCGAAGAACATGATTTCCGACGCGATGAACAGCACCATGCCGTAGCGCAGGCCGATCGAGACGACCGGCGTGTGATCGCCCTGACGGCTTTCCTTGATCACGTCGCTCCACCAGCCGAACATGGAATAGAGCACGCCCGCCAGACCGGCGAAGAACAGCCACTGGGTCCCGGCCTCAAGACCAAAGACGCCCTTCATCCAGGCAACCGCGCCGACCATCATCACCGTGACGGCGATCGAGGCGACCAGCGGCCACGGGCTGGGATTGACCAGGTGATAGTCGTGATGAGGAGCGGCGTGCGCGTCAGCCATTCTGGGGTCTCTTGCTCTCGGATAGACTCGTGATTGGCCCTATAGCGCTCACGATCCCGACGCGCCAGAGTTTGCCGTCACCGAAGCGGGGTCAAAATCCTTGGTCGGGTAGAACGTATAGCTGAGCGTGATCTGGGTCACGCCCCTGCCTTCGGGATCGGTGGCCAGTTCGGGGGCCACGAAATACTGCACCGGAAAGCGCATCGTCTCGCCGGCGGGGATGACCTGACCGTCAAAACAGAAGCATTGCAGCTTCTGGAAATAGGCCCCGGCCCGCTCGGGCACGACATTATAGGCGGCCGTGGCGCCGATCGGCTGATCGGAGGTGTTGGTCACCTCGAAATAGGCCATGCCCGTCTCGCCGATTCGCACGCGCTGCTGCAGCTGCTCGGCCTCGAATGTCATCGGCAGGTTGCGGACATTGGTGTCGAAGCGCACCAGCACCGTCTCGTCCAGCACGACGTCCGGGGCCTTGTCGGCCTTGCGCACCGTGCCGTCAAAGCCGGTCACCTGACAGAACAGCTGATAGAGCGGCACGGCGGCAAACGCGGCACCGGTCATCAGCATGACCACACCGCCACAGATCAGGGCGATCAGATTCTTGCGATTCATGAGGCGCCCTTGCTACCGGGGCCTGTCGGCTGGGCCGGGGCCTCGGCGACAGCTCTTGCGGCTGACGAGTCAGCGATGTTCTGCTTCAGGCGCAGAAAGGTCGTCAGAAAGACCAGCACCATGAAGGCGACCAGTCCCAGCGCGATCCACAGATTGCGGCGCTTGCGGGCGATCAGTTCATCATCGGTCAGGCGCATGAGGGGCATACCAGTGTGGATGCAGGCAGGTTCTCGAGCAGGAGCGCCAGGAACAGCAGCATCAGATACAGGATCGAATAGGCGAACAGGTTGCGTGCCGGTTTGGCGTCAATCCGCACATCATACAATGCGGCCTCTCGTCCCACAGCCGGACCGCCGTGGGTTCGGTCGGCCTCGGGCTGATCCCCCGCCCGGCTGCGCCACAGGCGAAAGGCCAGCAGCAGGAACAGCAGGCCGCCGATCAGCGACACACCCAGATAGATCGCTCCCCCGAGGTCCGTCACGCCCGGCAGGATGGCGACCGGCACCAGAACCAGACTGTAGAGCAGGATCTGCAGGCGGGTCGACTTCGCCCCCCGCGCCACCGGCATCATGGGAATTCCCGCCCGCGCATAGTCACCGGCCGAATAGAGGGCCAGCGCCCAGCTGTGCGGCGGCGTCCACAGAAAGATGATCAGGAACAGCAGCCAGGCCTGCCAAGGCGCATCGCCGGTCACGGCGGCCCAGCCGATCACCGGAGGGAATGCTCCGGCCGCCCCGCCAATGACGATGTTCTGCGGCGTCCGGCGTTTGAGCATCAGGGTGTAGAAGCCGGCGTAATAGACGATGGTCAGCGCCAGCAAGCCGGCCGCGAACCAGTTGGTGTTCATGCCCAGCAGCATGACCGAGAACAGCGACAGGACCGCGCCATAGGCCAGGGCGTCGTTCTTGTTGACGCGACCGGCGGCGACGGGCCGACCCCGGGTGCGCTTCATCAGGGCATCGGTCTCACCCTCCAGCCCCATATTGAGGGCCCCGGCGGCGCCGGCGCCGACCGCAATGCACAGGATGGCGATGGCGGCGACCAGCGGATTCAGCTGACCTGGTGCAACGACCAGGCCCGTCACCGCCGTGAAGATGACAAGCGACATGACTCGCGGCTTCAGCAGCTGGAAATAGTCACCGGGCTGGGCAGTCGACAGTCTGGGCCGCGTGTCGGTCATGGGTCGGGAGACCGTGTCGTTCTATGAAAGGTCAGGACCGTCCCTTCACAAGGAAGGGACGGTCCCGGGGACTTCGGATCAGGCCGTCCGGCGCGGATGCGCCCTCGGGTCAGTGGTGTTTCTCGTCCTTGACCACCGGCAGCTCATTGAACTGGTGATGCGGCGGCGGCGAGGACAGGGTCCATTCCAGGGTCGTGGCGCCTTCGCCCCACGGATTGGCAACGCCCGGGCGACGACGGATGGCGGCCTCGATCAGCACGATCAGGAAGACCACGACGCCGACCACGGTGATCACATAGCCCCACGACGACACCTGGTTCCAGAAGGTATAGGCCTCCGGATAGTCGATGTAGCGACGCGGCATGCCCTGCAGGCCGAGGAAGTGCTGCGGGAAGAAGATCACATTCACGCCGACGAACATGATCCAGAAGTGCAGCGCGCCCAGGAACTCATTGTACTTCACGCCGAACATCTTCTCGAACCAGTAGTAGAAGCCCGCGAAGATAGCGAACACGGCGCCCAGCGACAGCACATAGTGGAAGTGGGCGACGACGTAATAGGTGTCGTGGAAGCTGTAGTCGATGCCGGCATTGGCCAGCACCACGCCGGTCACGCCGCCGATGGTGAACAGGAAGATGAAGCCGACGGCCCACAGCATGGGCGTCTTGAAGTCGATGGACCCGCCCCACATGGTCGCGATCCAGCTGAATATCTTCACCCCGGTTGGAACAGCGATGACCATGGTCGCGGCGATGAAATAGGCCCGCAGGTTCACGGTCATGCCGACGGTGTACATGTGGTGGGCCCACACGACGAAGCCGATGAAGCCGATGGCCACCATGGCGTAGGCCATGGCCAGATAGCCGAACACGGGCTTCTTCGAGAAGGTCGAGACGATGTGGCTGATGATGCCGAAGCCCGGCAGGATCAGGATGTAGACCTCGGGGTGGCCGAAGAACCAGAACAGGTGCTGGAACATCACCGGATCACCACCGCCGGCGGGATCAAAGAAGCTGGTGCCGAAGTTGCGGTCG
>CEPP01015336.1_pt1 | contig 31572 bp, 30 predicted proteins | sample 530521 | NCBI WGS metagenome assembly CEPP01 (sample SAMEA2620256, study PRJEB7988) | marine metagenome | biome: marine biome (ENVO:00000447); feature: surface water layer (ENVO:00002042); material: "saline water (ENVO:00002010), including plankton (ENVO:xxxxxxxx)" | depth 5 m | reverse complement strand
CCGACCTCTGGCCGCCGCGCCAGCAGTAGACGAGGGGCCGAAAACCCCCGTCATGATCCGCCAGCGCGGTCTGCAGATGGTCGGCGATGTTGTGGGCGACCCAGGCCGCGCCGGTGCGCCGCGCGAGAAATTTGGAGCGCTGCACGAACATCGTACCGACCTCGGCGCGTTGGGCATCGTCGAGAACAGGCAGGTTGATCGCGCCCGGGATATGGTCTTCGGCGAACTCTGCCGGGCTACGGACGTCGATGATCGCATCGTAGCCCTGACGGGCGGCAAGGCTCAGATCGGTCGTCGTGCGAATCACGGACCCTGAACCACTGTGACGCCAGCGGGTCCTTCCAGCACCCGGCCGACCCGACACGCAGAGGCGAAGCCAAGGGTCCGGGCCAGAGCCAGGACCTCTTCAGCCCGGTCCGGAGCTACCGAGATCAAAAGCCCGCCGCTGGTCTGAGGATCCGTCAGCAGGTCCCGTCGCCAGGGTGCGAGGCCATCCGGCAGGATCACCGCGGCGCCATAGGCCGTCCAGTTGCGGGTCGACGCGCCGGTGCGGACCCCGGCTTCAGCGAGCGCGATGGACGACGGCAGACAGGCGGGGGCGTCAGCGTCGACTTCGATGGCCATCCCGGACCCGCGCGCCATCTCCAAGGCGTGACCCAGCAGGCCAAAGCCCGTGACATCAGTGACGGCGTGGACGCCCTCAAGGTCCGGGAGGCGTGCGCCCAGGGTGTTCAGCTGGGTGGTGGATGCAATGAGGGCTTTGTAACCCGCGTCGTCCAGCCGCCCCTGTTTGAAGGCCGCGCTCAGAACGCCGACGCCGAGAGGCTTGGTCAGGATCAGGACGTCACCTTCCCGGGCCGTGCGGTTCGCAAGCACCTTTTCCGGATGGACCAGGCCGAGGGCCACGAGCCCGTAGATGGGCTCGACGCTGTCGATGGAGTGACCGCCGGCGATCGGGATCCCGGCGGCGGCGCAAACCGAGGCGCCGCCCTCCAGCACCTTGCCGATCGTCCCGACGGACAGCTTGCCGATCGGCATGCCGACGATGGCCAGCGCGAGGATGGGAGTCGCCCCCATGGCATAGACATCGGACAAGGCGTTGGTCGCGGCGATACGGCCAAAGTCGAACGGATCATCGACCATCGGCATGAAGAAGTCTGTGGTGGCGACCAGGGCCTGGCTGTCGTTCAGGCGCCAGACCGCCGCATCATCAGACGTCTCCCTGCCAACCATCAGCGACGCAAAGGGCGCGGCCTGCGGTGTGCCCGCAAGGATCGCCTGGAGGAGATCGGGGGCGATCTTGCAGCCACAGCCGCCACCATGGGCAAGCGATGTCAGTGCGGGCTCGGTGAGGGTCATGTCTCGCCGTCTCCTGTCCCGGGGCCCACGTCAACCCTCCGGGGTTCCGGATCAGCGGGTCGGGCAGGTCGCCCGGCGGCTGAAGGGGCATGGGAAAACCCTGGCGACATGTTCCTGTCACGCCGCGCTTGATCGGGGCCTGTAACCGGTTACGTTGACCGCAACGAGAAACGAAGGGCAGGAAGCGCGATGGCAGGCGTCCGTCTCAACGGCGTGCGGAAGGACTTTGGCGCCGTGCAGGTGCTGAAGGGCATCGACCTCGACATCGCCGACGGGGAGTTCGTCGTGTTCGTCGGACCGTCGGGCTGTGGCAAGTCGACCCTGCTGCGCACCATCGCGGGGCTGGAGGACGTCAGCGCGGGCGAGGTGACGATCGGCGACCGGGTGGTCAATGAGCTGTCGCCCTCGGACCGGGGCATCGCCATGGTGTTCCAGTCCTATGCGCTTTATCCACACATGACAGTGCGCGAGAACATGGCCTTTGGCCTGAAGCTGGCCAAGCACGACAAGGCCGAGATCGAGCGGCGCGTCGATGCGGCGGCGGCTATCCTGAACATCACCGACTATCTGGACCGTAAGCCCAAGGCCCTGTCGGGCGGACAGCGCCAGCGCGTGGCGATCGGCCGGGCCATTGTGCGCGAGCCCGAGGTCTTCCTGTTCGACGAGCCGCTGTCGAACCTGGACGCGGCTCTGCGGGTGCGCATGCGCTATGAGTTTGCGGCCCTGCACCAGCGGCTGAAGACCACCATGGTCTATGTGACGCACGACCAGATCGAGGCCATGACGCTGGCCGACCGGATCGTGGTGCTGAACGGCGGGGTGATCGAACAGGTCGGCGCGCCGATGGACCTGTATGAGCACCCCTGCAACCGCTTCGTCGCCGAATTCATCGGCAGTCCGAAGATGAACATGATCTCCGTGACGCTGGTCGAGGCCGGGCCGAAGGGCGCAGTGCTGAAGACCGCCGGCGGCGATACGCTGCGGGCCGCGGTCAAGGCCGAGGGCGCGAAGCCGGGCGATACGCTTACGCTAGGGATCCGGCCCGAGCACCTGTCGCTGGACGGACCGGGCGAGGCGATTCACGGGCGGGCCGACTTTGTCGAGACTCTGGGCAATGCCACCTATGCCTATATCGACATCGGCGAGGGCCACGACAGTATGACGGCCCAGCTGGCCGGGTCGGCGCGGCCGAAGTCAGGCGACCGGCTGGAGCTGAAGCTGCAGGCCGAGCACGCCTATCTGTTCGATGCCGACGGCAAGGCGTTTCAGCGGCTGTAGCGGCCGACGCCTGCTCAGGGCTTGCGTTCGACCTTGAGGGCGTAAGCGCCGGTTTCGGACTGGCCGTAGCTGCCGGCGCGGATGATGTAGACGCCGTCGTCGGGGACTTCCCATTCCAGACGCGCGTGGGTGTCGGACAGGCCGTCGTCGTCGCTGGCCAGCACCTCGATATCATCGTCATCCTTTTCGCGACCTACAATAATAAAGGCGTCGAAGGCATTGGAAACCATGGTGATAATCAAGGCCTCCCCTTCCTTGGCGTGGATGCGGTAGGCGTCGAAATAGCTGCCGTCGCCGGCGGCGGCATCGGCCTCACCCAGGGTACCACGGGCCGTGGCCCCGACCAGAATACTGCCCGGCGCGGGGGCGGGGCCCCGGTCGATCAGTTCGAGGGAATAGAGGCCCTCATTGTCCGCGCTGAGCGGGGACAGGCGGATCACATAGTCGCCGTCCGCCGGCAGGGTGAAGTTCAGCCGCGAATCCGTGCCTTCGCCCAGACCGTCATCGTCGGTGGCCAGGGGCTCGAACTCGCCGTCGGCAGAGCTGATCCTCAGGAAGGTGTCGAAGTCACCCGAGCGGGCGATGATCTGGACGCGGTTGCCCTCGACGCCGGTGAAGCGGAAGGAGTCATAATTGCGGTCCTGACCATCCAGCGGGTCCTTGTCGTCGATGACGCCTTCCTGAACGGCGCCGAAGGCGATGAGCTCGGGCGGGCGCTCGGGCGCGATCTCGGCGAGGCTGAGGGTATAGTCGCCCTCGACTGTCTGGCTGAAGCCGCGCACTTCGACCAGATAGGGGCCGGAGCCCTCGAGCGTGCGGATCAGGCGGGAATTGGTGCCGTCGTTGTCGTCGTTGTCGTCCAGACGTGTCGGCGGTGTGCCGTCGTCGCGATAGAGCACCAGATAGGTGTCGAAATCCTCGGCCTCGAGGCGGATGTCGATGCGCTGACCCTCGCGTCCGTCGAAGCGGTAAAGGTGCGCGCGGTAGCCTTCGTCATTGACCGGCGTCTCCGCATTGATCGTGCCGGTGAGGCTGTCGCCGAGGGTCAGCCGCTTGGCCTCGGGCGGCGGCGGGGCGGGCTGGAGGGAGAGGGTGTAGGTCCCGCCCTCGCTGGCCGAGAGAGGACGGACCCGGATGACATAGTCGCCGCGCGCCGGGGCCGCGAACACCAGTCGGGAGTTCAGGCTTTCGCCGTCGTCGTCATTGAAGGCCAGTTCCGCGAATACGCCATCCGACTGCGTCCCGACCTGGAGGTAGGTGTCAAACTCGTCCGAGGAGAGCTGCAGCACCAGCCGCTCCCCCGCATCGGCGACAAACCGGTAAGCGTCGTAGGCGACCTCGTCGTCCGTGACGGGATCGGAGTCGTCGATCACGCCCTCGACCGTCTGACCGAGCATGATCATCCCGGGCTCGGGCGCCGCGGGTGCGGGGGGACGCTCGCGCGCGATCAGGCTGTAGGTCCCGAGGGGGCCGTCGGCAAAGGAGCGGGCGCGAAGCGTGTAGATGCCGTCTGCCGGGGCCGTGTAGCGGAGACGGGCGTCGGTCCCATCGCCGAAACTGTCGTCATCGGCCGCGACCACATCCTCCGGGCCATCGGGGCCGTAAAGCTCCAGATAGGCGTCGAAATCATCCGAGCGCATATCGACCTCGATCCGCTGACCGGCGGTCAGCGCGAGGCTGTAGGCGTCCGCAGGGCCACCGCCGTCATCGCCACGATCGCTTTCCTCAAGCGCGGCATCCAGACCCTCGCCCAGCACAAGGGTGCCGGCGTCTTGGGCTGACGCGCCACTGGCCGCGAGCAAGGCCAGCGCCGAGGCGCCGGCAAGGCCGAGCAATCTGGTCCCGTGGAATCGGCGCATGGTATCCCCTTCACAGCTTTCCCCGATCATAGACGCCGAACCCCGGCCTGTGTAAATCGCCTGACCGCAACGATTCCTGACGAGGGATCGGCAGAACGGACCCGCCATGACCGCCACCCCCTCCCCGACCGCCCGGATCATCGACGGAAAGGCCCGTGCGGCGGCCCTGGTCGATCAGGTGGCCGAGGCCGCAGCCCGGCTGATGGCCGACACGGGGATCGTGCCCGGACTGGCGGCGGTGCTGGTGGGCGAGGACCCGGCCAGCCGCATCTATGTGAAGAGCAAGGGCGAGACGGCGGCGCGCGCGGGGCTGAACTCCTTCACCCACAGGCTGGGGGCCGAGACGACCGAGGCGGAGCTGCTGGATCTGGTGGCGCAGCTGAATGCCGACCCGGCGGTGCATGGCATTTTGGTGCAACTGCCCCTGCCCGCCCACATCCGCGAGACAGCGGTGCTGGCGGCCATCGACCCGGACAAGGACGTCGACGGCTTTCACGTGATCAACGCCGGACGACTGGCGACCGGCCAACCCGGGCTGGTCCCGTGCACGCCGTTGGGGTGCATCAAGCTGTTGAAGGCCACGCTGGGCGATCTGTCGGGGCTGGAGGCCGTGGTGGTCGGGCGCTCGAACATTGTCGGCAAGCCGATGGCCCAACTGCTGCTGGCCGAGAGCTGTACCGTCACCATCGCCCATTCGCGCACGCGGGACCTGGCCGAGGTCTGCCGCCGGGCGGATATTCTGGTGGCGGCGGTGGGGCGGCCGATGATGATTCGCGGTGACTGGATCAAGCCGGGCGCGACCGTCATCGATGTCGGCATTAACCGGGTGCCGTCGGCCGATCCGCTCAAGGCCGCCGAGGGCAAGACCCGCGTGGTCGGCGATGTGGACTATGCCTCGGCAGCAGCCGTCGCGGGGGCCATTACGCCGGTGCCGGGCGGGGTCGGGCCGATGACCATCGCCTGCCTGCTGGCCAACACCTATGCCGCCGCCTGTCGCGCGGCGGGTGTGGAACCGTCACAGTTGGGCGCTTGAAGCGGAGGCGTTCCGGGCCGATACTCCCCGAGGGGCCGAAGCATGGGTCCCGGATCGGCCCAAGTTCGGCCAAAGGGGGCTACCGATGACTGTCCTGCGCACTCCCGTTCTCGCCGTTGCGGCGGTTACCCTGACCTTGGGGGGCTGTGGCTACAACACCATCCCGACGCAGGAAGAGGCCGCGCGCACCAAATGGGCCGATGTCGAAGCCCAGTACCAGCGGCGGGCCGATCTGATTCCGAACCTTGTGGCGACCGTACAAGGCGCCTCGATCGCCGAGCGCGAGACCCTGACGCAGGTGATCGAGGCCCGCTCGCGCGCCACCTCGATCCAGCTGGACGCCGACGCCCTGTCCGATCCGGCGGCGGTGGCCCGCTATCAGGCCGCGCAGGGCGAACTGAGCCAGGCGCTGTCGCGGCTGATGCTGGTGGTCGAGCAGTATCCCCAGATCCAGTCGAACGCGAACTTCATCGCCCTGCAGAGCCAGCTGGAGGGGACCGAGAACCGGATCGCCGTGGCCCGCCGCGACTACAATGAGGCGGCGCGGGTCTATAATACGACGCTGAGGACCTTCCCGGGCAATATCTGGGCCTCGACCTTCCATTCGGGGTCTGACCCCCTGCCGCTGTTTACGGCGTCGCCGGGCGCCGAGACCGCGCCCCAGGTGCAGTTCAACACCGGAGCGACCCCCGCACAGTGACCCGCGCCCTGATCGTCGAGCGACTGACATGGCGGGCCCTTGTCGCGGGCCTGATGGCGATGGCGGTGTGGCTGGTTCTGGCGCTGCCGGGGCTGACGCAGCCGGCCTTTCCCGAGCTGACCGGGCGGGTGGTCGACGGGGCCAATCTGCTGAGCCCGGCCAGGGAAGCCGAGCTTGAGGCGCGGCTGGCCGCGCTGGAGCGGGACACGAGTGATCAGCTGGTGGTGGTCACGGTGCGCTCGCTGGACGGCTATGACATCGCCGACTACGGCACGCGGCTGGGGCGTCACTGGCAGATCGGCCAGGAGGGCGGCGACAACGGCGTGTTGCTGATCGTTGCCCTGGAAGAGCGCAAGATCCGCATCGAGGTCGGCTATGGCCTCGAGGGCATACTGACCGATGCCCTGTCGGCCCTGATCATCCACGAGCAGATCACCCCGGCCTTCAAGGAAGGCGGGTTCGAGCGCGGCATCGAACAGGGGGTGGTGGCCATTGAGGAACAGCTGCGGCTCGACCCCGAAGAGGCCATGGCCCGGGCGGCGACGGTCGAGGCGGCCGAGGCCGAGGTGCCGGTCGGGGCCCTGATCATCATCGCCCTGGTGTTCGGCTTTATCCTGATTGCCGTGATCGGCATCGTCAGCAGTGCCAGCGGGCGGCGCCGGCGGGGCGGGTCGGACATTGCGCCGATCCTGATCTGGGCGGCATCCGAGGCCCTGCGCTCGCGTGGCGGCGGGGGCGGTGGCGGAGGTTTCGGCGGCGGCGGTGGATTTGGTGGCGGAGGGGGCAGCTTTGGCGGCGGCGGCGCCTCGGGAGGCTGGTGATGCGTATTTCTCCTGCTGATCACGACCGTATCCGCCGCGCCGTCGAGGAGGCCGAACAGGCCACCTCGGGTGAGATCTTCTGCGTCATCGCCCGGCGCGTCTCGTCGTATCGCGAGGTGGGCCTCGCCTGGGCGGCGGCGGCAGCCATGATCCTGCCGCTGCTGCTGATCCCGCTGGGCTTCAGCCCGGCGTGGCTGCCCGGATTCTCCGACGGCTGGCAGGCGGCGCAGCTGGCGGCGACGCCGGTGACCATGGCCCAGACGCTGGGGGCCTATGCGCTGGTGCAGGTGGTGATCTTTCTGGCGGTGTTCCTGATCCACGGCCTGCCGGTGGTCCGTCGGCTGATGACCCCTGCCTCGATCCGTCGGCACCGGGTGCGCAAGGCGGCCATCCACCAGTTCCTGGCGCACGGCATCCATGTGACGGCCAATCGCACCGGGGTACTGATCTTTTGCGCGCTGGACGAGCACCGGGTCGAGGTGGTCGCCGACGAAGGCATCCACAGCCGTGTGCCGGTCGAGGTCTGGGCGGATGTGACCTCGGCCCTGACCCGCGAGCTGCGCGCGGGACGGCCCATCGAGGGGTTTGAGGCCGCGATTGCCCTGTCCGGTGAGGTGCTGTCGACGCATTTCCCTCCGGGACCGGACAATCTCAATGAGCTGTCGGATCGACTGGTCGAGCTGTGACGCCATCTGACGGCCCGATTGGTGACCGAAGCTGGCCCTGTTCTGCTGTCAGGAGGCACCCATGCCGCGCCTGATGTCGTACAATGTGCACCGCTGCGTCGGTATGGACCGCAAGCTGGATCTGGACCGGATCGTCGGCGTCATCGCCGAGTATGAGCCGGACATCGTCTGCCTGCAGGAGCTGGATGTCGGCCGCGCCCGCACGGGGGGTGTCGACCAGGCCGCCGAGATCGCGCGCAAGCTGGAGATGACGGTCCACTTCCACCCGGCCATGCGGGTCGAGGCAGAGTTATACGGCGATGCCGTGCTGACCCATCTGCCCGAGCGGCTGGTCAAGACGGACGCCCTGCCGAGCGTGGCGGGCATTCCCGGTCTGGAGCCGCGCGGCGCCCTGTGGGTGCGGATCGAGATCGACGGCCACGACCTGAATGTGATGAACACCCACTTCGGATTGGTGCCGCGCGAGCAGCAGCGGCAAGCCACGGCGCTGGTCGGACGCGACTGGCTGGGGCGCAAGGACTGCACCGGGCCGACCATATTGACCGGGGACTTCAATGCGACCTCGATCACCCGCCCCTATCGCATCCTGACCCGGCGGCTGGATGACGCGCAGCGGCGGCTGGGGCTGAAGCCGTCGGTGAAGACGTTTCCCTCCAGCTTCCCGGCGATCCGGATCGACCATGCGTTCGTCAGCCCGGAGATTCGGGTGACTGGGGTGCGGTCATCCTTCTCGCCGCTGGCCCGGATGGCGTCGGATCACCTGCCGCTGATCGTCGATTTCGAACTGCCGCCGGCCAGCGCCTGATCCGGGCGGTGGGTCGGATTGCGGCGCTTCCATGGACGCCAGGCATCATCGGTCGACGTCGGATCGCCCAGCTGCCATTCGGCGATGAAGGCCTCGGCGCGCGAGGGCGGGTTGGCGCCCAGCACGCGCATGCGGTCCGCCCCGAACGTCAGGATGGCCCGCCCGACCGAGCCGGTCACCTCCTCGGCTGCGCGATAGGCGTCCAGGGGCGCGCCGATGAAATGGGCCACCGAAGTCTGGCGTAGCCGCCGGATCGCCTGCCGCCCGGCCTCGTCGAGCGGCTCAGCGGCGATGTCGCATTCGGTGTCGAAGCCCATGGAGCGGTTGTTGAGATTGGCCGAGCCGATCCGCAGGACGCTGTCGTCGATGACCGTCACCTTGGCATGGACGATCAGGCGCTGGCCGCCCTCGGTCACGGGACTGAAGGCGAAGAAGCGGTTGTGGCGGTCGGCCTGCTCGAGCCGGTAAAGGACTTCGGAGCGGGTGGTGTCCATGGTCAGACGGTCGAACCAGCTGGGGCTCTGGCCGGTGGAGATAAGGACGACCTCGGGCCCGTCCGGCTCCTCCAGACGCCTGGCCAGGGCCGCCGCGATCCGGGGCGAGGTGAAATACTGGTTCTCGAAATAGATCAGGGATTTGGCTGATTCAATTGAAGCCAGATGCAAGGCCTCGACCTCACGGACCTCGCGTCGTCCCGCCCAGCGCGGCTCGGTACGGGAGACGCCGACGGGCACATCGACAAGGTCCGGCTCGATCCCGTCAGGCCAGGGATCCGTCTCTACGACATCGGGCCGGGTCCGCTCCCACGTCGCGCGGAACCAGCGCTCGCGGGCGAGGTCGCCGAGGGCGCGGGCGGCGTCGCCATCCATGACGCACATGGTTTCATGCCGCGGCGGGGCGATCAGGCCGGACGGCATGCAGCGCCGGGGATCGTCGTCCAGATGCTCGGGATTGTCCCAGCGGTCGGTGGCGACGTCGCCGCCCCCGGTAAAGGCCACGGCGTCGTCGATGACGATTACCTTCTGATGGTGGCAGGCACCCAGTGGCCCGGGCTGGTCCAGTCGGAACTCGACCATGCGCTTGCGGAACCAGCCCTGGGCCCGGTGGGGATAGAAGCCCTGCGACGCGGCGATCAGCAGCGGCGAGTTCCAGATCAGCAGGCGGACATCCAGCTCGGGCCGGGTCTTGACCAGCATACGCAGCTGGTGGCCGATCTGGGCCTGATGATCGTCGGGGCGGGTCTCGGGGTCCAGTCGCGTGCGGGGATCAAACTGCCAGCCCAGCAGGACAATGGACTTTTGCGCCTTGGCCAGAGACGAGGCCAGGGCTTCGAAATAGGCCTCATTGTCCATGAGCACGGCGAACCGGGACGCCTTGGCGGTTTTCCAGCAGGCTCCCGGCCGGTCGATCAGCGGGGAGCCGACGGTCAGGTGGGCGTCATCTCCGTCTGTGAACTGGCTCATGCCCCACCGGTATCCCACAGCCAAATTGACCATTCTCTCCGTCCCCTATCGCACGGCCCGGGTCAATCCGGAGCGATTCTTCACATGCCGATGATTGTCTGGACCGCGAAATTGGCGCATAAGAGGGCTGGTGTTGTCGCGGTATCGCGGCATGATGGGGAGTATTGGCCGCCGATGCAGGCCCTGATCGAAATGATCATCGGCTTTATCGCCATGCTGGCGGCTGCGGCGCTTGCCCAGTTCGGCGTGGAATCGCGCGCCGAACCCACATCCCGCCCGGAAGTGCAGCGCGTCACCGATTGCGACAAGCGGCCGACCTCCACGGTGCTGGTCGGCACGGCCGCCAAGCGGGATTGCTGATCCATCCCCTGCCCTTGCGCGCTTCGTTCATCTGAACCGCTTTGCGCCTGCGTCCTGACCCGTTAGGTTGACTTTCCGAGGTCGCGCCGGGGGGTGCGACGCCCGCGCATCGAGCAGAGTGTCTATGAAATCCCGCCAACGGCCGCCGCTGAACCTGACCGCTCCTGACGAGGGCGCAGACACGGCCGCGCGCGAGGGAGAGGCGACCGCTGTGAGCAAGGACACACCGGAGCCGCAGGCCCAACCGGCCGCCGAGACACGGGCCGAGCGCCGCAAGCGTCGCCAGAGCGAGCAGGCGGCCACCGCCGAGGCCGCGGAAGCCCCCCCGCCCATTCCCGAGCCGAAAACTGAGGCCAAAACCTCGCTGTCGGTGCCGGTCTCCAAGGGTGAGGCGGTGCCGACCGACGCCGCCAAAGACTCGTCCGAAAGCTCTGAACTGGCGCCGCTCCGCGCCGCGCTGGACACGGTGCCCGCCGAGCACATCAGCGCCAGCGGTGGCTATTGGACCGCAGGCCTGGCCGCCGCCCTGTGGGCCGGGGGCGTCGGTGCCTGGGCCGCCTATGAGGCGGGGTTCGGGTCAGCGCCCATCGAGCCGCTGAGACTGGCCTTCTATATTCTGGTCGCACTGGCGCCTGCGGGTCTGGCCTTCTTGCTGGCCCGCGCCGTGCACCAGTCACGGCTGATTGCGGCCGAGACCCGCCGGGCCCGGGGCCTGTCGGAAGCCCTGATGGCGCCGACCGCTTTGGCTGCGCACAAGACGGGCGAGGTTCTGGTCGGGCTGAGGAACGACATCGACCAAGCGGCGCTGGCCGCCGAACGCGCTCGTCAGGACATGGCCGAACTGCGCCGGTCGCTGGCCGAGGAAAGCCGCCTGCTGAACGAGGCCGCAGAGACTGCCGGTCGGACCGCCCGCAGGCTGGTCGAAAGCCTGTCGGGTGAGCGCGAGGCCATGGCCGCACTGGGCGGCACGCTGGAAGGTCAGGCCGCACAGGTGCTGGAGGTCGTGGATCGCCAGTCGCGCATGGTGGTCGAGGCCTCGGACCTGGCCCAGACCCAGCTGCGCGAGGCCGAAACGGCGTTGGCCGCGCGGGCCGCCGATATGGCCGCCGCCGCCGGGGAAGCCCAGGAAGCCGCCCGGGCCGCCGCCGATGATCTGGCCCGCCAGACCCTGCGACTCGAGAATGCCGGGGCCGGCGTCGCCGAACAGATCCAGTCGGTCGAGGAAGGTCTGGGACAACAGCGCGCGGCGCTGGTGACGGCCGCCTATTCCCTGCGCACCGATCAGGAAGACTTCTCGGCCCAGGTCGAGAGCCAGCGCGCGCAGCTGACCGAACAGCTGTCGGTGGTGCGCTCGACCAGCACTGAACTGGTCGAGACCACGGCCACGGGCACCGATGCCCTGCGTGATCTGGTCGAGGCGGCTGCGGACCAGTTCCGCGCCCTGATCGAGATGTCCCAGCGCGAGGCCGATAATTTCGACAGCGCCACCAAGGTCTCGCTGGACCGGTTCGAGGCCCTGTCGGCCGATGCCCGCGACACCCTGCTGGAGGAAAGCCGCAAGGCTCTGGAGGTGTTGAAGGCCACGGCCGAGGAGAGCCGCAGGGCCGCCGCCGAAGCCACGGAAGAGGCCCAGCTGCGCGCCGACCGTCTGGGCGAAGCCGTGTTCGAGGCCTCGCAGAAGGCCGAGGCCGCCGCAGAGGCGCGGATCGACGGGGCGCGCAAGGTGGTCACCCACACGGCCGATCTGGTCGATGAAGCGGGGGACCGGGCGCTGCAACGGCTTGAGGCCACCATTGAGCGGATGAATGCCGCCCTGCAAAGGGTCGATGACTCGATCAACGATCTGGACCAGCGCGCCGCCGACCTGCCCGAGCAGGCACGCGAGCGGGTCGATGCCGTGCGGGCCGCGGTCGAGGAAGGCCTGGCGGCCCTATCGGAGGCGTCGCGCAAGGCAGCCGACGACACCGAGGCGCTGGATGCCGGCTTCCAGGAGCGGGTCAAACGCAACTATGAAATGCTGACCGAGGCCGTGCGCCTGATGGGGGTGGTGTCGGGCGACGGCGGGCGTAGTCGGCGCGGCGCCCCCGACATGCCGCCCCTCGCGGAACCGGAGCCCCCTGCCCTGCGCCGTCCCCGGACCGAGCCGGAAGGGCGCGGGTTCGGTCTGCGCAACCGTAATGATGGCCCCAAGGCCCGCCCCGCCGACGAGGGGATGGGCTGGAAGGATCTGATGGGCGATGAGCCGGACGACGGGCCGATGGATCTGGACACGCCGGTGATGCCGCCCGCCGACACAGAAGCCCTGAACGAACGGATGCTGGCCTCGATCCGGCGTATGGGGGTCGATCCCAATGCCCTGCTGCCGCGCTCGCGCATTGAGGAGGCCGCCGAGGCCTTTGTCAGCCGCGATGCCGACACGGCGCGCCAGATCGTGCGCCGGGTGGCTCCCGCCGCCGTCCGCAGCGTGTCGCGCCGGGTGCTGAGCGATCCCGAGCTGAAGACCGACGCGGAGGCTTATGTCCGGACGTGGTCACGCATCCTGAAAGACCATGCCGCCAGCGGCGACGGACCGGCTGTTTTGAACCGTCTGGCCTCGGACGGTGGGCGGGCGTTCCTGCTGCTGGATGCGGCGGTCGGCGATCTCTCCTGACAGGGGAAACCGGCGTTACATTCCTGTTTTGGGGTTGACGATCCGGCCCCGATGACGACACGGTCCCCCGCCGTCATATGTCCGTCACAGCTCTCTCAGGCCCATGCTCGACACGCCCGCCGATGCCCAGCCGGATTTGCGACCCGGGCTTATGCTCTGCGCCTATGAGCCGGATCTGGCCTGGGGCGCGGACGGGACGGATGCAGACAGCGACTGGACACCGCCGGGCGCGCGCCTGATCCCGGTGAAGGCCGAAGCGCCGGAATCCCTGGCCCGCACCCTGATGGAACGCCTGCGCGATCCGGCCTGTCGGGCAGCGCTGCTGGTGGGACGGGCGGACGGCGCGGGTGACTTTCTGATCCAGACCCGGGCCGAGAACCGTGTACTGAACGGCAAGGCGCGGCTGGTGCCTACGGGGCCGGGTGTGGCGCGCGCCACCGCCCCCGCGCTGGAAATGGCCCAGACCCTGTCCGAGGCCGGCCTTGCGACCCGGCTGTCGTCCGAGACCGTGACCGATCCGGGCAACTATCTGCTGTACCGGGTGCTGTGCTCCCTGCCGGATGGGCCCGAGGCACCGCTGGTGGGCCTGCTGCGCGTGCCGGAGGGCGACGGGTCGGCGATCACCCGCGCTGTGCGACTGGCGGCCGAGGCCATGGCGCGGCACCTGTCACCCCTGCCCCGCCCCCGCGCGGCCTGAGCCAAGGCGTCGTCGAAGGCTGAGCGCGGCCAGCCCGCCCAGCGCCGCCATGCCCGCCATCGCCAGATAGCCCCCCGCGCCATAGCTGTCGTAGAGCGGCCCCGACAGGACGGTGGCGATGCCGATCAGGACCCCTGCGGATACCGTCGAGGACAGGGTCTGGGCGGCGGTTTGAGCGTCTTCGGGGGCCAGACGTTCGACGATCTCGACCCCGGCCAGATAGGTGGCGGCAAACGTCAGGGCGTGCAGGGCCTGAAACGGCCACAGCAGGGCCAGCGGCGGGCTGAAGGCCAGGGCCGTCCAGCGCAGGACACCCGCCCCGACCCCGACGGCCAGCATGGGCCAAGGGCCGATGCCGAGACGCCGTCGCCAGGGATCCAGCCACCACATGAAGCCAATCTCGATGATCACCGACCCCGCCCAGAGCGCGCCGACGAGGCCGGTCGACAGACCCTGCTGCGTCCAGAGGATGGCGGAAAAACCGTAGTAGAAGCCGTGGCTGGCCTGCACCGCGCCGATGGCGAGCAGGGCCATCATGAAGACCGGATCGGCCAGCAGGCGTCCCAGCCCCAGAAACCGGTTGCGGCCCGAGGCGCGGCCGGCGGCGCTGACGACCTCCGCTGGCAGGCCGAACTGGGCATAGAGGGCCATCAGGGCACTGCCCGCCACGATCCAGACGATCACCGCCGCGACCGGCAGCTGGATCAGCAGTGCACCCATGGCCAGATTGGCCAGCACAAAGGCCGCAGAGCCAAAGCCGCGCGGGACGGAGAAGGAAAAGCCCTCGCGCCGGGCGACGCGCAGGCTGAGCACATCGATCAGGGGGATGATGGCCGAGGTGGCGGTCGCGGCCACGAACCAGCAGGCGGTCCAGAGCACATAGCCCTCGACCAGGGCGGCGGCGCCATAGCCGGCCACCGCTACCCAGCCGAGGATGGCGATGGGCGCACGGCGGGTGGCGAAGCCATCGGCCCAGACGGCGATCATCGGCCCGGTCAGAAAGCGCGCCAGCATCGGCACAGCCAGCAGGGTGCCGATCTCCGCGCCGTCCAGCCCCAGACTTTTCAGCCACAGGCCGGCGAACGGCAGGCTGACCCCGGTGACGCCGAAGAGCAACACATAGTGAAGGGCAAGGCGGAACGGCGGCGTCATGATCTGTCCGATAGCAGACTCCGGCGATTCCGTGGGCTAGCGTCGCCGTATGACGGTGAATCGCACCCTGGCGGTGACAGCCTGTGGCCTTGGCACAATCTGTGTTCTGCTGGGGGCGTTCGCGGCCCATGGGGCGGGCCCGCAGGTCAAGACCCTGCTGACCACCGGGGCCCACTATGGCCTGATCCATGCCCTGCTGGCCGTCGTTGCCGCCACCCTGGCCCGACACAGCGCGGCCATTCGCTGGGCCGGCTGGCTGGCGGTGGTCGGTGGCGCCGTCTTTGCCCTGTCCCTGACGCTGGTCGGCATGGCCGGGCTGAGCGTCATGGGCGCCGTCGCGCCGATCGGGGGCCTCTTGATGGTCGCCGCCTGGCTGTTGTTTGCCTATGGGGCGTTTCGCATGCGCCCGTCTGACCTGTCCTGAACTGTAGAGCGAGTACCGATGTCCTTTCCCAAGCCTGAGGGCGACCGCCGCGACCTGTTCCCCGAGATCGAGGCCTTTGCCAGCGGGATGATGAAGACCCCGGACGGGCATGAGATCTATTTCGAGGAAAGCGGCAATCCGCAGGGCAAGCCGGTGCTGGTGCTGCACGGCGGTCCGGGCGGCGCGACCAGCCCGGGCATGCGGCGTTACTTCGATCCGTCGGCCTACCGGATCATCATGTTCGACCAGCGCGGCTGTGGCCAGTCGCGGCCCTACGCCTCGCTGGAGAACAACACCACCTGGACCCTTATCGAGGATATCGAGCGGCTGCGCGAGCGGTGCGGCGTGGACAAGTGGGTGGTGTTCGGCGGGTCGTGGGGTTCGACCTTGTCGCTGGCCTATGCGGTGACCCATCCCGAGCGGGTCAAGGCGCTGGTGCTGCGCGGCATCTTCCTGCTGACGAAGAAGGAGTTGCACTGGTTCTATCAGGACGGGGCGTCGATGATCTTCCCCGATGCCTGGGAGCGGTTCCTGGCGCCCATCCCGGAGGCCGAGCGCGACGACCTGATGGCGGCCTATGAGACGCGACTGACGGGCAAGGACGATGCCGCGCGAAACGAATGCGCCATCGCCTGGTCCAGCTGGGAGGGGGAGACGGTCAGCGTGCGCGGGCCGGACTCCCGCCCCGACAAGTTCGCCGAGGCTGAATTCGCCATCGCCTTTGCCCGGATCGAGAACCACTATTTCCGCAACGGCGGCTTCCTGCCCGAGGACGGCTGGCTGCTGAAGAAGATCGACCGCATCCGGCATATCCCGGCGTGGATCGCCCAGGGCCGGTTCGATGTGGTGACGCCGATGTCGGGGGCCTGGGCCCTGCACCGGGCCTGGCCGGAAGCGCGGTTGGAAGTGGTCGGCGACGCGGGCCACGCCTCGACCGAGCCGGGGATTGTCGACAGTCTGGTGCGCGCCACCGACTGGGCGGCGGGCCTGCCGGACTGACCTCGCGGCCTAGAACAGGCCGTTGCCCTTGGGCAGTTCGACGTAGCGGTGGACGCGGGTGGCCATGACCAGGCCAAAGCCGATCATGACCGTCAGCATGACGGTGCCGCCGTTTGACATCAGCGGCATGGGCACGCCCACGACCGGCGCCAGACCCATGACCATGGCGCCGTTGATCAACACATAGAGGGCGAAGGTCGCGGTGACCCCGGCCGTGGCCAGCCGGCCGAAATGGCTGTGTGACAGGGAGGCGATGCGGAGGGAGATCAGGATCACCCCCAGATAGCAGAGCAGCATGCCGAACGAGCCGACGAAGCCGAATTCCTCGGACACGGCCGCAAAGATGAAGTCGGTGTGGCGTTCCGGCAGGAATTCCAGCTGGCTCTGGCTGCCGAGACCATAGCCCTTGCCCAGCAAACCGCCGGAGCCCATGGCGATCTTGGACTGCATGATCTGATAGCCCTCGCCCGAGGGGTCAGCTTCCGGGTTGAGGAAGGTCAGGACCCGGTCGCGCTGATAGTCGTGCATGACGAACTGGATGAAGGGCCAGACGCCGGCCAGTACGGTCCCGCCTGCAACGACGATAATCTTCCAGCTGAGGCCCGCAGCGAACATGATGGCTGCTCCGGTCATGCCCAGCAGCAGGGCACTGCCGAGGTCGGGCTGATGGGCGACCAAGGCAAACGGCGCCCCGATCATCAGGGCCGGATAGATCAGCTTCCAGTGAAAGCGGGCTTCCTGGGCGGTGGCGCCGTGGTACCAGCGGGCGAGCGCCAGAACGAGGGCGATCTTCATCAGCTCGGACGGCTGGATGCGGGTGACGCCAAGATCCAGCCAGCGGGTTGCACCCATGGCCGTATAGCCCAGCCCCGGCACCTCGATCGTGGCCAGCAGCACCAGCGAGCCGAAATAGGCCGGATACGCCAGATGGAACCACCATTTGAGGTTCACCATCGACAGGGCCAGCATGGCGGCCAGGCACACGCCAAACCGGATCAGATGTTTGGCGGCCCATGGCTCCCACGACCCCTGGGCCACGGAATAGAGCATGGCGGCGCCCATGCCCGCGATGGCGCACAGCAACACCAGCAGCCGCCAGTCGATCTGGGTGAATTTAACGGTCAGCCGGTCGCGCTCTCCGGGACGGGTCAGGGCCGAGGCGGTCATTGCGGATCCGGAAGATAGGGCTGCGGCCCGGGAAGATCCTGGGGCGCGGGTGGGTCCGGCGAGACCGGAACGGCCTCGGCAGCGGCGGATCCGGGCTCAGCCGCTGTGGGCGGCGGCGGAGCGGCGCCTTCGTCGATTATGGACCCCGCCTCGGGCTCGCGCGGCAGCGGCCGCTCGATGCGGGCGCGCATATCGGGATCCTTGAGCAGGGCCACCTTCATGACCTCGCGCGCGCGCGGCGCGGCGTCGGCCGAGCCGCCTGCCGGGGCATGCTGGATGATCAGGGCGATGGCATAGCGGGGCGCATCGTGCGGCGCGAAGGCGACGAACAGGGCATGGTCCCGCCGGCTCCAGACGGCATTGCGGGGCCCCCGCGATTCTCCGGGCTTGTAGTCCCGTGACTGCGCCGTTCCGGTCTTGCCGGCCATAAGGATGTCGCCAAGCCCCAACTGTGACGCACGATAGCCCGTGCCCCTGACATCATTGGCCACCGCCGCCATGCCCGCACGGACGATATCGAGGTGCTCAGTGCTGAACGGCAGATCAGCGAAGGTGGCTTCGGCGTAGGGCTCGCCGTCAATCGATTTGATCAGACGCGGCTGCACGGCCTTGCGGCCATTGGCGAGACGCGCCGTCATCACTGCCAGCTGCAGGGCGTTGACCGACAGGGCTCCCTGACCAATCGCAACGGACAGGGTTTCGCCGGGATACCATTTGGGATCGTCATCCCAGCTGGTGGCCTCGGTGTATTCGCGCTTCCATTTCTGGGACGGAACAATGCCGTCGGACTGACCCGCGATGCCGATCTCATAGCTGTGACCGAAACCGAGATCCTCGGCGACCCGTGCAATCCGGTCGACGCCAGCGCGATTGCAGAGGTGATAGAAATAGGTGTCGCACGAGTTCTTGATCGCATCGTGCATGTTCATCGAACCGTGCCCGCCGGCCTTCCAGCAGCGGAAGGTACGGGCTCCGAAGCGATAGCCGCCGGTGCAAGTCACCCGTTCGGCGGGGTCGATCCCGGCGTCGAGGAAGGCCAGGGCTGTGGTCATCTTGAAGGTCGAGCCCGGCGGGAAGGTGCCGTAGATGGCCTTGTCCAGCAGGGGCCGCCGCTCATAGTCGGCCCAGGCGCGATAGATGTTGCTGGGCACGCCCGAGACAAACAGGTTCGGATCGAAGGACGGTGACGACACCATGGCCAGGATGTCGCCGTTGCGCACGTCCATGACGACGCAGCCCCCGGATTCCTCGCCGAACACCTCGAGCGCGCGGTTCTGGATGTCGGTGTCCAGGGTCAGCACCACTTCCTTGCCCGGCACCGCAGGGCGGGAATTCTCCGGATCCTCGCCGACGACGCGGCCCCGGGCGTCGACCTCGACCCGCTGGCCGCCGGCCTCGCCACGAAGCTGGTCGTCGAGCGCCGCCTCGACGCCCTGACGGCCGATGCGGAAGCCGGGGTTGAACAGCAGGGCCGAGGGCTCTTCGCCCTTGTCGCGCACGGCCTTGATGTCGCGGTCCGACACCTTGGCCACATAGCCGACGACGTGGGCGAACGAGCCCCCGTGCGGGTAGTAGCGGGTCTCGTGCATGTCCGCCATCACGCCGGGCAGTTCGTTGGCGTAGAGATTGACCTTGGCGAACTCTTCCCAGGTCAGGTCGCTCTTGACCGGGACGGGCGAGAAACGCGGGGCGGCGTTGACGTCACGGATGATGCCGCGACGACGCTCGAGGGTGTCGGGGATCAGCCGGCCGAGCAGGTCCAGCGTCTGGTCCAGATCCTTGGTCTCGTCGCGAACCACCAGGACGCGGAAACTGGGCCGGTTGCCGGCGATGATCACACCGTCGCGGTCGCGAATGATGCCGCGCGGCGGCGGTACAAGCCGGAAGTTGAACTGGTTGGCGGTGGCGAGGGTGGTGTATTCCTGGGCCTGGACGACCTGCAGCTGGCCGAGGCGCGCGGTCAGGCCCAGCACGCCCAGCCCGGTCAGACCGCCCAGCACGAAGGTGCGCCGCAGGAAGGAGCCCTGCCGCTCATTGACGTCCGAAAAGAAGATCGAGGGTTCGCTGCTCATCGAAACCGCACATCGCCATCGTCAAACCGCTGGATCAGGCGATCCGCCAGCGGGAAGATCAGAAGCGTCGGCACTATCTGACCCAGAAGGGCCAGCAGACTCGGCGCCCGCCCGGCCACGATACTAACGATCACATAGGCCAGAAAGAAGGCCCCCAGGGCGGCGACCGTATACCAGACGAACAGGACGCGGGTTTCCTGTCCCATCAGGAAATTCCGGGACACCAGAATGGCCGCGTAGACGCACAGCAGCACCAGTCCCCAAAGACCCAGCGGGGCATACCACAGGAGGTCCAGAAACAGTCCGAGGACGAACAGCATCAGGGGCGCAGAGATCGAGGGCCGGATCAGCGGCCAGGCAAAGGCCAGCACCATGGGAATGATGGGCTCAGGCAGGCTGAGGCCGAACAGGGTCACAGGCGTGGCCAGGATCAGGGTGGCCAGCACGGCCAGCAGCGCCGGATAGATGATCCACTGCAGAGGTCCGACGACGCGAACGGCGACCGGACGTCTCACTCGCCTGCACCGCCGGGCTGGGGACCGGTCGCGGGGGCCGGCGCGGCCGCCGTGCCGAGCGCGGCCAGCGGCGGCGCGTTCAGGGTCTCGGGGTCAACCAGCTGGCCGAAGTCTTCGAATTTCAGGACCTTGACGAAGTCGATGGCGCCCCGGTCGCTGAACAGCTTGACCCGCCAGGAGCCGTCGATGCCGCGCGCGACGACGCCGATCGGCACCCCCCGGGGAATGCCGCCACCATCGCCCGAGGTCAGGACGCGGTCGCCGACCTCGACCGAGTCGGTCCCGCGCACATATTCCAGACGCGGATTGCCGCTGCCGTCACCGGTCAGCATGGCGCGGGCGTCGGTGCGGTCGATCAGCACCGGGATGCGGCTGGAGACATCGGTGACCAGCAGGACGCGGCTGACGCGGGGCGAGGTGCCGACCACCCGACCGACCAGGCCATGTTCGTTGATGACGGGGTTGCCGATGCGGACGCCCTGGCCTGTGCCGACATCGATCAGGCGCGAGCGGGCGAAGGGGCCACGCGATTCCGAGATCGACCGGGCGGTGGCCATCTCGACGTCCGGCTCGACCCGGATACCCAGCATGGCCTCATAGCGGGTGTTGATGTTCTGCAGGGCGATGTTGGCGTCGGCCACGGCCTGAAGCTCTGCAACCTGCTCCTTCAGGCGACGGTTCTCGGACACGGCAAAGAAATAGTCGCCGACGTAGTCGCTGGCGGCGCCGACCCAGCGGACGGGCGCGGCCAGCACGCCACCCACCCCACCCGAGACCTGATCCCCGGCGCCCCGGATGGCGTTCTGGCTGTCGGGATCCCCGCGCCGCTGGCTGAGCAGCAGGAAAACCGACACCGCCAGCACGGCGAGCACAGTCAGGCCCGCCGTCCAGATCAGCGGCACCTTGAGGTTCTCTAGCGGTCCGTCGCGAAACGCCACGGCGACCCTTGCATCAGAGGGTTGGTGTCAACCGGCCCAGGCAAGGACCGGCGGGCGAATCTGCCCACGGAGTCAGGCTATCGCAGAATCACCGGGGCTTGAAAACCACTGATGTCTGCGAGGCGCGAGACAGGCTCTAGAGCGAGCTTTCCAGCACGCCCTTCATCCAGCGCGGATGCTCCAGCACCCGGCCGCAGCCGATGGCGACGCAGGACAGCGGATCATCGGCAACCGAGACCGGAAGGCCCGTGTGATCGCGGATCTCGGCGTCCAGACCGCGCAGCAGGGCGCCTCCGCCGGTCAGCATAATGCCCTTGTCGGCGATGTCGGCGGCCAGCTCGGGCGGGGTCGCCTCGAGCGCGACCTTGACGGCGTCGATGATCTGGCTGACCGGCTCGGTCAGGGCCTCGGCGGCCTGGCGCTCGCTCATCTTCACTTCGCGGGGCACGCCCTGCATCAGGTCACGACCCTTGACCTCGATCGACAGGCCTTCGCCGTCGGCCGGGATGCGGGCGGTGCCGATGTCCTTCTTGATCCGCTCGGCGGTGGTCTCGCCGATCAGAAGGTTATGGTTGCGGCGCATATAGCTGATGATCGCCTCGTCCATCTTGTCGCCGCCGACGCGGACCGAGCGCGAATAGACGATGCCCGACAGGGACAGGACGGCCACCTCGGTGGTGCCGCCGCCGATATCGACGACCATGGAGCCGGTCGGCTCGTGGATGGGCAGGCCTGCGCCGATCGCGGCGGCCATGGGCTCGTCGATCAGGCCGACGCGGCGGGCCGAGGCGTTGAGACAGGAATCATTGATGGCGCGGCGCTCGACCGCCGTGGCACCCGACGGCACGCAGACGATGACCTTGGGGTTCACGAAGCCCTTGCGGTTATGCACCTTGCGGATGAAGTGCTTGATCATCTCTTCGGCGACTTCAAAGTCGGCGATGACCCCGTCGCGCATGGGACGGATGGCTTCCATGTGACCGGGCGTGCGGCCCAGCATCTGCTTGGCCTCGATGCCGACGGCGTGGACGATCTTCCGTCCACCGACGTTCCGGAGCGCGACGACCGAAGGCTCGTTCAGAACGATGCCCTTGCCCTTCATATAGATCAGGGTGTTGGCCGTGCCGAGGTCGATGGCGATGTCGTTCGAGATCATGCCGAAGAGATGCATAGGGGTGGGATACCGTTCCGGTTCGGGCCTTTTTGGGGCGGTCAGCGTTTTTGTCCGCTGCGACGAAGCCCCGCCCCGCTGCGCATCCCCACGCACGGGCCGTCCTGATCGATATCGCCGAGCCGACCGTGGCCCGTTTGCCCTTATGGGACAGGGATTACAAGCCCTGAATCAGCCCGGCGTATCATGAGGGTGTGGTCAGGCGGCGACCGGTTCCAGACCTTCGGCCTTGAGCATGCGCTGGATGGCGGGACGCGCCTGGACGCGATCCAGATGGGCGTTCAGCTTCGGATAGCGGCCGGCGTCGAGCAGCCGGGCCTGACGCGCCCAGCGGGTGAACACGGCCAGATAGTTGTCGGCCAGGGTCCAGCCGTCGCCGAACACCCAGTCACCCTCGATCTGCTGCTCAGCCAGGTCGTATTTGGCCAGCGCCTGCTCGACGGCCTGGTCCTTCGCCTCACCTTCCAGCGGCGGACGGCTGAACAGCACCTTGCCGATGGCCGGGTGCAGGCTGGAGGCCAGCCAGCCGTTGAAGGCGTGGAATCGGGCCATGGCGAAGGCATCGCCCAGCGGGGCCAGTTTCTTGTCGGGATTGGTCTCGGCCACCCAGGCGAGGATGGCGGCGTTCTGGGTGATCACGCCCTGATCGGTCTTCAGCGCCGGGGTCACGCCGGCCGGATTGATGGCCAGATATTCGGGCGTGCGCTGTTCGCCCTTCTTCAGGTCGATGACCGTGGCCTGATAGTCGAGACCGGCCTCCTCGAGGGCGGAATGCGAGGCCATGGCGCAGGCGCCGGGCGAGATATAGACGGTCAGGGACAAGGGAGATCTCCTTCAAGGTTCGGGTCGGTGCGACCTGAACGGGCAGATGGGGTTGGGGCTCCATATTGCAACCAGATCAGTTGCGTTTTGCCTCTCGCCGCTTGACCCATTCGCGCACGCCCAGCATCAGGCCCAGCCAGACGACGGCCACGCCCGCAAGGATCAGGCTGGTCCAGGTGCCGTCGCCGCTGACCGCCACCGCCACCGCCCCGCCGAAGAAGGCGACCAGCGCCGTCTTGGGCAGCACGCCCAGGGCACAGCCGGCGAGGAAGGGTACGAACCCGGCCCGCGCTGCCCCGAAGGCCATATTGACGACGATGAAGGGCGCCGAGGGCACATTGCGGATCATGAAGCTGGCGTAGAAGGCGTTGCGCCCGACGAAGCCCTTCAGCCGCGCAGCGGTCTTGCCACCCCAGCGATCCAGCAGCCGTGCGGTCGGCCCGCGCCCCAGCCAGTAGGTCACCCCGGCCGAGATGACCGTCGCCGCCCAGCTGTAGGCAAAGCCCAGCGACGGCCCGAAGGCCACGACACAGGCCGCGATCAGCAGGAACTGCGGCGCGCCGATGAAGGCCGCCCCCACGAACAGGATGACGGTCGCGACGAACGCCCACGGCCCGCCGGCGTAGCCCTGCAGCCAGGCCTCAAGCCGATGCTCGGCCTCCAGCCCCAGCGCCGCCTTGCCGACCAGCAGCAGGGCCACCACCGCGCCCAGCAGGACAACCGTCGCCAGCGCAGCCCGCCACCGGGCCGCCTCCATGTTCAAAACGAAGTCGAGGATGCGGCGGATCATTCGTCGTCAGTCTGCACTTCGCGGAAGGGGCCGACGGTCCAGTTCGTCATCTGCCAATGTCCGTCAACCAGACGTGACCATTCCTGATGATAGTCGGCCATCATGTACCTGTAGTCGCCGTCACCGTACTCCCCGAGTTCATAGGCAATCGTACCCTTGATCCAGCCCTCACTCCGGGTTCGGGCGCCATACTCATCCTGATAGACTATCAGCGCCGGCAGGGTCGCGCCGATCTGGATCATGACATCAGCGAGCGACGGGCGCGCTGTCTGCCCAAGGTTCGGATCAGCACCTTCTTGATAGACCTCGCCGGCCCAGTCCAATCGACCCGTCCCGTCCGTCCTCAGCCACTGCGCCCACTCGTCGCGCGTGACCTCATCCCCGGGGTAAAGGCCGGGCGCACCGCCCTTTTCGTTCTTCAGACTGGCGGCAGCTACCAGATCGTCGCCACGCAGGAGGAGGCATCCGGCGAGCTGACTGGACTCATTCCGGTAGTCGCCGGGCTCCAGATGGTTGCAATGCGGGAACCCCCGCAGGGCCTTAGCCGAGAGCGCCATGCTATGCTCATAGAGCGGGTCCCTGCCACAGGCATTACGGATTCGGCGCTCGACGCCCTGACCGGTCAAGCTCTCCGTCACGATCACCCACGCGTGGAAGCAAATAATGACTTCCTGCTCCCCCGAAACTTCTGTGGCTTCAGCACTGTCGTGGAAGGATTGGGGAGATTTGGCCAATAACTCCTGAAGTTTGGTGGCATCTCGGTAGAGCTCCATCCAAGCCGTTCGAGTCAGGATAGTGCTATCGGCCAAGCCGTATTCAGGATACGTCCGGCTTCTCACTTCCAGCGTCGCCGTATGCCGGTCGCTTCCCTTTCTCAGCACTGACACCATCGGCATGTCGTTCGAATAGCCATCAACGGTGAAAACGCGCACCCCACGCCAGCCTTGGGCTTGCACAACTTCGGCCGGCTCCAACTGGAAAGCCGCAACAGTCGCGCCCCATTCATTCCCGAGACACCAATCCCACCCGTGGTCGTCAATGCAGTCGCGGTCCAGTGGGGCTTCGAGGACTTCGTCTTCCTCCTCCGGCTCCTGCGCCAAACTCGGAGTGGCGCCCGCCAACAAGAAAATTGCCGCTGCCATGCCGATCAGGGTTCGTGCTGCATTCCTCATGGCGCCCTCCTGCAAGCCTCCCCCATTTGCACCGGCGGGCGACGCCCCGTAAACAGCCTGTGCCGTGAATAACGGCCTCTCCCCTCCCCGTCTGTGAGTCGCTGTCCATGTCCGAGCTGCAGTCCAAGGCCCTTGCCCGCGTCAAGCCGTCGGCGACGCTGGCGGTGACGGCACAGGCGCGCGCGCTGAAGGCGGCGGGGCGCGATGTGATCGGGCTGGGCGCGGGCGAGCCGGATTTCGATACGCCGGACAACATCAAGGAGGCCGCCATCGCGGCCATCCGCCGGGGCGAGACCAAATATACGGACGTCGACGGCCTGCCGGAGTTGAAGGCTGCCATCGTCGCCAAGTTCGCGCGCGAGAATGGCCTGACCTATGCGGTCAACCAGATCCATGTGGCGCCGGGCGGCAAGACGGTGATCTACAACGCCCTGGTCGCCACCCTGTCGCCGGGGGATGAGGTGATCGTGCCGGCGCCCTATTGGGTATCCTATCCCGACATGGTCCTGCTGGCGGGTGGCGAGCCGGTGCGGGTGGTCGGCGAAGAGGCCGACGGCTTCAAGCTGCGGCCCGAGGTGCTGGAGGCGGCGATCACGCCACGCACCAAATGGCTGATCCTGAACAGTCCGTCGAACCCGACCGGTGCCGCCTATACCGCCGCTGAGCTGGAGGCCTTGGCCGGGGTGCTGCGTCGCCATCCGCAGGTCTGGGTGATGACCGACGACATGTATGAGCACCTGATCTATGGCGGCATGGACTATGTGACGATCGCCCAGGTGGCGCCGGACCTTTATGACCGGACGCTGACGGTCAATGGCGTGTCCAAGGCCTATGCCATGACCGGCTGGCGGATCGGCTATGCGGGCGGGCCAAAGGCGCTGATCGACCTGATGCGCAAGGTGGCGGGGCAGACGACCTCGAACCCGTCATCGATCAGCCAGTGGGCGGCGGTCGAGGCGCTGAATGGCCCGCAGGACTTCATCGCCGAGCGCGGCGAGGCGTTCGAGGCGCGCCGCGATCTGGTGGTGGCGATGCTGAACCAGGCCCAGGGCATCCGCTGTGCGACGCCCGAGGGGGCTTTCTACGTCTATCCGTCGATCGAAGGCCTGATCGGCAGGGCGACGCCGGACGGGACGGTGATCGACAGCGACGACACCTTTGCCAGCGCCCTGCTGGAGGCCGAGGGCGTGGCCGTGGTGCAGGGCTCGGCCTTTGGCCTCAGCCCCTATTTCCGCATCAGCTATGCAACCAGCGAAAGCGTGCTGGAAGCGGCGTGCGAGCGCATCCAGCGGTTCTGCGGCAGCTTGAAATAAACACACACAATTGCTAAAACACACACACTGTGCTTCTATTCGTCAGGAAAAGGGAGGCACGGATGTCGAAATATGAACCTCTGACGCAGTTTCTGTCAGGCAGGCGCGATCAGGAAGTCCCGATGACGTTTGCCGAGATCGAGCGTGTCCTGGGATTTTCCTTGCCGGAAAAGGCCAGCGGCATACGCGCCTGGTGGAGCAACAACCCCTCCAACAATGTGATGACCAAGGCCTGGTTGGCTGCGGGCTATGTGACCGAGCGGGTGGACATGGGCTCGCGTCGTCTGGTGTTTCGGCGCAGCGAGGGGACGCCGGCGGTCGCAGATCGCTCAACAAGGGCTGGCGAAGCCGGCCGTAGCGTCGGCTTTCTGGATCGTATCCGGTCCCGATTGGCCGGGACTGTCACCATACCTGAGGGCGTGGACATTACCGCCCCCACCGGCGAAGTCTGGGATGCCGAGCGTTGACGGATCGTCCGATCCTTCTGGATACCTGCGCGGCTTTATGGCTGGACAATGCGTCCGCTCTTTCCGAGACAGCAGAGCAGGAACTGCAGCGAGCCCAGACAATCGGGACACAGGTCTTCATATCCCCGATCACCGCCTGGGAGGTCGGCATGCTGGTGTCAAAGCAGCGCCTCGTTTTGACTGTCCCACCATTGCAATGGTTCCAGTCGATCATCGCCCTCGGTGTCGATATGGCTCCGCTATCGCCCGATATACTCGTCGCGTCGTCCAGCCTGCCGGATCCGATCCTGAAGGATCCCGCAGACCGTATCATTGCCGCGACTGCCCGGGCTTTGAACTGTCGTTTGATGACACGCGACGGGCCGCTTTTGACCTTTGCGCGGCGCGGCCACCTGTCGGCCATCGCCTGCTAGATCACACAGCCCGGCTGACGGCGTAGTCGGCCAGCAGGTCCAGCGCGTGGCGCCATTCGCTGTCGGGCAGGACCTGGAGTGCAGCCTTGGCAGCGTCGGCATAGTCGCCGGCGACGTCGAGAGTGGCGTTGACGGATCCGGTGCCGATCACCCGCTCGCGGGCGCGAGCAAAGTCGTCATCGTCGCGCACGGATTTGGCAAAGGCCTGATCCCAGAAGCCGTCTTTCAGCCCGCCGCCGCGCTCGATCGCCAGGATGAGCGGCAGGGTGACCTTGCCTTCGCGGAAGTCGTCGCCGGCATTCTTGCCCAGGGCCGAGGCGGTGCCGCCATAGTCCAGCGCATCGTCGGCCAGCTGGAAGGCAATGCCGAGGTTCATGCCATAGTCGCGCAAGCCCTTGACCACGGCGTCGTCGGCGCCTGCCCCGACCGCGCCGGCCTCGGCGGCCGCTGCGAACAGTTCGGCGGTCTTGGCGGTGATGATCTCGAGATAGACGGCGGTATCGAGGTTGAGGTCGTGGGCGCGGGTCAGTTGCAGCACCTCGCCCTCGGAAATGACGCTGGAGGCGCGGGCCAGAATGCCGAGCGCGCGCATGGAATCCGTCTCGACCATCAGTTCGAAGGCGCGAGCGAACAGGAAGTCACCGACCAGCACGCTGGAGGGTGCGCCCCAGATCAGATGGGCGGCGACCTTGCCCCGGCGCAGGTCCGAGGTGTCGACCACATCGTCGTGCAGCAGGGTGGCGGTGTGAATGAACTCGACCGCCGCGGCCAGATGCAGGGGGGCGTCGATACCCTTCGCCCCGCCCGAGGCGCGCGCGGCGGCGATGGTCAGCATGGGACGCAGGCGTTTGCCGCCCGCCGCGATCAGGTGATCGGCCAGCGCCGGGATCAGCGGGACGTCGGAGGCCATCCGCTCGCGGATCAGCTGGTTGACGCGATCCATGTCCGGCTGGCTGAGCCGCACGATGGGGGCGACATCTCCGGCGGGTCGGCTGACGGAATTGGAAACGGCGTCCAAGGGGAACTCATGCGATAGGGCGGGGAGATAAAAAACCGGCGCCCGTCTTGCCGGGGCGGGTTGGCGCGCACAATGGTGATCGGACCATGAAGGGTCAAGACGTGTGACGGTCGCAGGCAGTATCCCCGAGGTGCGGGAAGACGCCCTGCTGGGCGGGCGGGTGCGGCTGGCCCAGCCCGTGCGGGGCTATCGCGCGGGCATGGATGCGGCCCTGCTGGCAGCTTCGGTCGCGGCCCGGCCGGGCGAGCGGGTGATTGAGGCCGGCTGTGGCCCCGGGGCGGTGCTGACCCAGATCGCGGTGCGGTGCCCGGGCGTGCAGCTGGTCGGGCTGGAACGTGAGGCTGAGATCGCCGAACTGGCGCAGCGGAATATCGAGACGAACGGCCTGGGCGACCGGGCGGAGATCCGCACCGGCGATGTGGCCGAGGGCTTCCGCGCACTGAACCTGCCGCCCTTTGACTGGGCGGTCAGCAATCCGCCCTTCTTTGACGATCCCGGCAGCCTGCGGCCCCCGGCCCCCGAGCGGCGCGCGGCCTGGATGGCCGATGACGGGCTTGAGGCCTGGACCGGTTTCCTGTTGAAGGCCGTGCGCGAGGGCGGACGGATCGTCATGATCCACCGGGCCGAGCGCCTGGCCGACATCCTCGCGTTGCTGGCGCCCAAGACCGGGTCGTTCGCCATCCGCCCCATCCATCCCTTTGCCGACCAGCCAGCCAAGCGGGTGCTGGTGAAGGCGATCAAGACCGGCAAGGCGCCCCTGCGCCTGTTGCCGCCGCTGATCCTGCATGACCGCGAGGGGGCGCCGCATACGGCCGGGGCCGAGGCCATTCTGAGGGGCGAGGCGGCCCTTCCCTTCTGAGCCGCTTCTCGCACCGCCAAGGACAGGCTATCCCGTCGCCATGACATTGCGCCCCCTGTTTGTGACCCAGGTCTATGAGTCCGAGTTGGACGATCCGCAGCTTGTCGCTGAGCTGGCCGAGGCTTGCCGTGTGCTGGCGGTCGAGGACGGGGCCGGTCGCGCCTGGTGCCGGGACCATGGTTATCGCGGCTATACGTCGTATGGATCACTCAACGATCTGCCGAAGCGCATGCCCGAGTTCGAGGCGCTGAAACGACATCTGGACCGTCATGCGCTGGCCTATGCCAGGGCGCTGAACTTCGATCTGGCGAGAAAGCCCAAGCTGGAAAATCTGTGGGTCAATGTGCTGAAGCCCGGCGGCGGGCATTCAGGCCACATCCACCCGCACGCCTTCCTGTCGGGCACGGTCTATATCGAGATACCCGACGGGGCCTCGTCGCTGAAGCTGGAAGACCCGCGCCTGCCGATGATGATGGCGCGGCCGGGCGTGCATGCCGATGCGCCCGAGGCCGAGCGGCCGTTCGTCTATCTGGCGCCCCGGCCCGGCACCGTGCTGATGTGGGAAAGCTGGCTGCGCCACGAGGTGCCGCCCAATGCCGCCAAGGCCGAACGGATCTCGATCAGCTTCAACTACGCCTGACGGATCAGTGCGCGCCGGCCCCGGTGGGCAGGTGTTCCTTCTCATGGCGGCCCAGTTTGGTGACCAGGGTCTGGGCCGCGAGGTTCATGCCGGACACCACGACCCGCGCGCCCTGACGGCGGTAGCGGAACACCACCTTGTCGACCGCGACCACGCCGGTCACGTCCCACAGGTGGGCGTTCGACATGTCGATCTCGACCACCGTGGGATGGCCGTGGTGCTCGAAACTGGCGGCAAAGACGTCGGCCGAGGCGAAGAACAGATTGCCGCTGACCCGGTATTTCAGCTCGCCCTCGGGGGCCTCGACCTCTTCCACGACCACCGTCTTGCCGACCTTGCGCATGAAGAAGATGGCCGAGAGGATGACGCCCAGCACCACCCCCTTGGACAGGTCATGGGTCAGGACGACGGTGATGGTGGTAGCCAGCATGACCACGGAGGACTGGAAGGGCATGGTGCGGAGCTTGAGCACCGAATTCCAGTTGAAGGTGCCGATCGAGACCATGATCATGACGGCCACCAGCGCCGCCATCGGAATGCGCGCCACCCAGTCCTGCAGCACCAGGATCAGGAACAGCAGGAACAGCCCTGCCCAGAGGGTCGACAGCCGCCCGCGCGCGCCACTGGTCACATTGATGATCGACTGGCCGATCATGGCGCAGCCCGCCATGCCACCGAAAAAGCCTGCCGCGATATTGGCGATACCCTGACCGCGCGTCTCGCGGTCCTTGTCGGACGGGGTGTCGGTGATGTCGTCCAGCAGATTGGCGGTCAGCAGGCTCTCCAGCAGGCCGACGAAGGCCAGCGTCGCGGCCACCGGCGCGATGATGGCGAAGGTTTCCCACGTCAGGGGCACCATGGGGATGTGGAACATTGGGAAGGTGGACGGCATCTCGCCCATGTCGCCGACGGTGCGGACGTCCATCCCGCTCCAGATGACAAGGCCGCTCAGAAGGACGATGGCCACCAGCGCCGAGGGCACGGCTTTCGTCAGGCGCGGCAGGCCATAGATGACCGCCAGCCCGGCCGCGACCAGCCCATAGGTCTGCCAACCCATGCCGATCAGCTCGGGCAGCTGCGCCATGAAGATCAAGATGGCCAGCGAGTTGACGAAGCCCGTCATCACCGAGCTCGACACGAATTTGATGTAGCGGCCCAGCTTGAGAATGCCGACGCCGATCTGGAAGACACCCGTCAGGATCGAGGCGGCGAACAGATATTCAAGCCCGTGGTCGCGAACCAGGGTGACCATCAGTAGGGCCATGGCCCCGGTCGCGGCGCTGATCATGGCCGGGCGCCCGCCGACAAAGGCGATCGTCACGGCGATGACGAAGCTGGCGTAAAGGCCGACCGCCGGATCGACCCCGGCGATGATGGAAAAGGCAATGGCCTCCGGGATCAGGGCCAGGGCGACGACGGTGCCGGCCAGCAGATCCTTGCGCGGTTGCGCCAGCCACTGCTCGCGGGCCGATTGGAAAACAGACATGGGGATCACACACAAGGAACGGGCCCGCCGCGTGACGACGCGGTGTTAACGCTCAGGCCAGTTTCGTTGCTCCGGCGGATCGGCGGCCGGAATAGCCACCCGCAAGCCATCTCGTGGCGCGGGTCCAGGTTGCCCGCCCTGTGCCATGCTGCACCGCAACAGGCAAGGGCGGCAGCCGGCGTGCCCGCGACATTCCGCCCGCAACGGCCACGCTGGACCTCACCCTTGATATGAAACATAGCATGAACAATGGCCCGTCTCGATCTTCGCCGAAAACTGGAAATCCTGGCTGATGCGGCCAAGTATGATGCGTCGTGTGCGTCATCGGGGGCGGCTAAGCGGAACTCGGTCGGGGGCAAGGGGATCGGCTCGACCGAGGGGATGGGGATCTGCCATGCCTATACGCCGGACGGGCGGTGCGTCAGCCTGCTGAAGATCCTGCT
>CEPP01019040.1_pt1 | contig 31660 bp, 31 predicted proteins | sample 530521 | NCBI WGS metagenome assembly CEPP01 (sample SAMEA2620256, study PRJEB7988) | marine metagenome | biome: marine biome (ENVO:00000447); feature: surface water layer (ENVO:00002042); material: "saline water (ENVO:00002010), including plankton (ENVO:xxxxxxxx)" | depth 5 m | reverse complement strand
CGGGTGGGGGCCAAAACTCTTGGGTTCCGCTCCGGATCAAACGTCCCCCTCATCCGTCAGGCTCCGCCTGACACCTTCTCCCTCAAGGGGAGAAGGGGAGCAGAAAGCGGTTCATCACAGCGGACACAACGGGGGTCGCGGGAAGACGTCAGAGCAAATCGGTGGGCAGGATCTGGCTGCCCAGCAGGCGTTCCATGGTGGTCCAGTGGTCGGGGCCCTGGGCTTCGACCCAGTCCTGCACCATGTCGCGGCCCAGGCTATAGTTGATGATGTAGCTGCGGTAGGTGTCGATGAAGCGGATGCGGCGCTCGGCCGAACCGCGGCTGTGCATGCCGTATTTGATCAGCCGCTGAATGGTGGTCTCGCGGTCGGCGCGGCCCGACAGATAGTCGTCGGCGATGGTGTACTCGGCGCGGGCCAGCTCGCGGGTGATGTCGAGGATGGCGGTCTGAAGCTCAACCTTCTGCGGGCTGATACCGGCCAACGGATACAGGACCTCGCGCTCCCAGTCGCCGCGCGTCTCGCCGGGGAAGGCCAGGTCGATGCCATAGTTGGCGCTGCCCTCGGCGATCAGGCTCATCGGACTGTAGAGCGGATAAACGCTCATCTCGACCCAGCCCTTTTCGCGGACAAAGGTCTTTTCCAGCAGCATGTTGTAGACGTGGTGGCCGGGATAGCCCTCGTGGCAGCCCAGATCGATGGCGCGCTCGATGGAGATCGGCTGGTCGACATTGATCTGGATCAGGCTTTGCGACTGGCCCTGGTACCAGTTGTAGCCCGACCAGGGCTTGTCGGTGACGAATTCGAGGGTGAAGTTTTCGCCCTCGGGCAGGTCGATATGCGCCTCGGTGCGGGCCTTGCACTCGGCGATGGCGGCCGCGATGACCATTTCCTGCCGGTCGCGCGGAATGGCGGTGCCGCCCCGGAAGGCACCCAGCCGGGCGTTCAGCGAGCCCTCGCCCGGCAGAAGGGCGTCCAGGCGCGCCAGCACAGGGTCGAAACTCTCCAGCGGACGCAGCTCGGGGCGGATGCCGAACAGGGCCTCGGCCTCATCGGCAAAGCCCATCTTTTCGCCCGCGATCATGCGCAGCCGGGCGTGGGCGGCCGACACATGGGCGCTGAGATAGGCCTTACGTTGGCGAAGGTCGGGCGAGAGTCCTGCGTCGGGCACGGCCTCGATCTCGACCAGCAGGGCCTCGGCCGCCTGCGTCAGCTCCGGCACGGGACGCAAATTGGCCTTGGCCTCGGCCGGCCAGGCCTCGGGCCCGTAATAGGCATCGACATAGCCCGGCTCATGCTCGCCGATCTCGAGGATCAGATGGACATAGTCCTCGGCGATGACGTTGAGGGCCGCCTCGCCATCCGGGCCGCGCGGCGCAACGCTGGCGCAGGCGGCGACCAGCAGGACGAGGGCGGCAATGATGCCAAGGGCCGGAATACGCATGGCGGGATCACTCCGTGTGGTTCTCGCCAAGGCTTAAGACGGGAGCGCCCGCGCGCCAAGACCAAACCGCAGGGCCGCCCCCGATGCCGCTGCTTTGGGATTGAGGCCCGTCCCGCGATCCTGTAAGCACCCCCTCCTTAGGTCCGCACCCGTAGCTCAGCTGGATAGAGTACTGCCCTCCGAAGGCAGGGGTCACAGGTTCGAATCCTGTCGGGTGCGCCATTTCCCTGATTTAACAAATCATATCAAACGGCCCGGCGTAGCGGGTGGGCATGTCCCGCCTCTACTGCTCCACTATCGTGGGACACAGCTCTGATGGCGGGGCGTCGGCCCGCCCATCTTGCGCGACGGGGGGCGGTCTATTTTGTCCGCTTCCGTATCCCGGCCGACCTGACCAAAAAACTGGGCATGGTCGAGTTCCGTCGTTCGTTGCAGACTAGAAACTCTGAAGCGGCTCGGATTGAATGCCTACGTGCCACAGCATGGTTTCGGGCTGTGATGGAGAAACTCCGGGAAATGCCCAACGCAACCGCCGCCGATTTTGAGGAAGCAGCCCGGGCGTATTTTTCCCAACTGGTTGCAGACCTCGACCGACCGAGAAGCTTCCCGACCGATCCGCACGAGTTTGATCATGGACAGGCATACGCCCTGCATTTGCACGACGAGCGCCTCATGGATCTGGCCGAGCAACTGAAGCGGAACGAGTTTGACGGTCACGTCCACGTCCATGCGCTCGCTCTGGCAGAGCTGCTGGGGTTCAAGTTCGATGCCCTGACACTGCAACAGCAGACCCAGATTTCGCGATTGGCTGTACGTACGGAGATCGCCCAGAGCGAGCTGTTTCGCCACCAGATCACCTCCCCACTTGAACGTTTCGAGACGAGCGACCCCTTATTCCACGGCTCCCTGAGCACCGCTGATCCCGGCCTACAACTCTCCCGACCACAGGCCCAGTTCACGGTGAATAGCTTAAAGACGGCAGCCGACGATTTCATCGAGAGAAAGCGGGCGAAGGGCATTGCTGAGGGCCAGATAGCCGAGCTTGAACGGGCCTTGGGCTGGCTTCAAGAAGTAGTCGGGCCAGAGACATCTCTGCTCGATGTGACCAAGGAGATACTCCGCCGGTTCCGGACGGACCTCTCGCGTCGAGACGTGACACTGAGAGGTCGCAAAGTCCCTTTTCGGCATAGCTTGACTGATGAGCCGGCGCACCAAATCCAGTTCCAGACGGCCATCCGCTACTGGGGTTCGGTGCAGGCATTTTTCGCCTGGGCCTATTCCGAAGGGTTGAGCCCGTTGGACCCGGCTGCTGGGCTGCTCATGGATCGCCCGAAATCCATCACAAAGCGGTCGCCCAAGAGCTTTGACACGGACGAGCTGAAGCGGCTTTTCCAAACCCCACTGTTCGCTGGCCACAAGTCGCCCAAACGGACTACCGAGCCGGGTACATGTTTGGTGCGGGACGGGAGGTGGTGGTTCGTCGTATTGGCTATGCACAGCGGAGCCCGAGCGGGGGAACTTTGCCAGCTACTACCGACCGATTTTGTCTTCGACGACGCAGTCCCTCACTGGAAACTGCAGCTTGAAGACGGCGAGAACAAGAAGACGAAGACGCTGAAGACGAAGACGTCGATCAGGGATGTGCCGATCCACCCTCGGCTTCTTGAGCTGGGATTGCGGGAGTTCGTCACAGCCAGGGCCAAGCGCAGACCGGCCCAACGCATCCTCTATGAGTTTCGGCTGGGGACCCAAGGCCGAACAAGCGCCGGGGCGACGCGCTTCTGGACCGACTACCTAAAAAAGTTCGGCCTTCACTCGCCGGGGCGTGCGACCCATGTTTGGCGGCATACTGTTGCGGACTGTTTGAGAGAGAACTCCGTGCCTGACGAAGACATCGGGGCGTTCCTTGGTCATTCGTCGGGGAGCCAGACAAGCCAGTACGGAAGCGCCCAGTCCCTCAAGAGAAAGCGGGAGACCATCCTCAAGCTCGAATACGGTTTTGATGTTGTCGGGGCTCTCGGCGGACCGTATAGTTCAGAGGCTCATCGGTCGTGACGCTTCCCCGTCAGTACCTCGGGTTGGGCGCATAGGATGCCCGTGACCCTGACCCACGGAGCCGAAGCCTCTAATAAGCCCCCGGTCCCAACGCCCTCTCCAGAAGACTACCCAGTCCACCTCACCTTCTCAGACGGTAGAGAAGTATGGGTATCAGCTCCTAAGCCGGACAGGATCTCGCTTATAGCGCCGCTCAAGCATTCTCACTTCATCCCGGAACCAACGGGGGAGGAGCAGTTTGCAGAACTCATCAAGACCCTTAGTTCGTTCATGGCGATGAAGGAGGGACCAACTGACCTCGTAGACACTCAGTTCTCTCAGCCCGAGAAACTCTACGAAAAAGTATGGCTCTCCGCTGGCGAGCGTGAAGCCGGCGTCTTTGTTCAGTTCATCCGGCCCAAGGAGGCTCAACCGTGGAAGCTGAGGCTGGAGTTCAATCCTAGAAAGATCGGTCCGGGCGGATTGCAGGCGCTGACGGAGGAACTCTCCTACGCCAAGACGTTCCGCATCGACCGTTTCCTGGCTGACTGCCGGCTGACCCGGCTGGATATTGCAGTTGACTTCATCGGGGTGGCGGTCTCGGAAATCGTGGCGAGCGCCTCCCTGCCGGGCAAGACAACTTTCTACGTGGGAGACGATGGCAGCCTCGAAACGATGCAGCTCCATCGCAACAACCCGGCCCCCAAGCAGACCTATTCCCCTACCGGTGAGCCAAAGAAGGTTAAGCGTTCGACTGATCCGTTGGGCCCGGTCGTAGCCAAGCTTTACGACAAGGTGAAGGAGCGAGCTTCGGTACTTCAGCCGGCTCCCTTTGGTCCTGCGCCGGTCACCCGAGTGGAGATCGTCAAGAGATGGAAAGGCGGGGGTCCTCGGCTCGTTGAGCTGATCGGCCACAAGAACCTGCTGACAGGGTTGAACGTGGGATACGCAGGCCATCTGCCGCCTACCGACTTGCACGAATGGCTGACCTATGTCGCTAGCCGCAGGACGATGGCGAAAGACCTGGTGGACGATGCGATGAAGCTTGGGATCCCCAAGACGATACTCCTCAACAAGCGCTACAAGCAGCCTCCCAGCTCGCTGCTTCTCCACGAAGAGCTTTGGTCTCGATGGCCAGACGGCCTATCGAGCACGGGATTAGGCTATTGGATTACCTTGGCGGCACAGGCACCCCTGATTACATTCGAGGGAGGCCAAAGCTGACATCCGGGGTGAAGTGACATCGGGTGCAGCGCCGATCCGTAGATAAGGCCTGCGCGTTCGTTGTTCGGCTCTCGCCTGCCTCCACTGGCGAACGCCTCTTGACGCCAAGAACTGGACCCATCGGATCGACCGCGATATGCCTCGCTCAGACGAATGGGAGGATGAGCAGATGCGAGCACTGGCATACGGGGTGCAGCAGTTTGGTCCTCGCTCCCTTCAGCAAGTGGGTACCGCCATCGAGGCCATGCCGATTGAAGATCGGTTTTTCCTCGGCGAGGACGACGGCCTTCGCTTGGAAAACTTCACCGACCTCCAAGGCCTGTGGCACTTTGACTTTGCTAAACGGCGATCAGGTCACGGTCCCGGCCGCATGGCCCGAGAGAGAGCAATGGAGGAGATCGACCTCGGCGGTGATTGGTTCGGCGAGGACACGGCGTTCGTGTTTGATCCCGCCACCGGCGTGGCCGCCGTTCAATACAACCATTTCGGCCCGCGATTGAAATGGATCGAGCAATATCTGGCAGCCGCGGACCTTACACTCGGAGGAGTTCATCAGGGTCGGTGGGGCTTCGGGTTCGGAATGCGACTGAAGGACCCTGCCTATGCCGAGCTTCAGGACTTTGGTCTAATCCAAGAAATCGACTTCACGGTCAGTGTGCCGGGAGTTCGGGCCGCTAACTTTGAAAGAGGGAACAGTCTGGCCGGCATTTTAAACGCGCCGTTGCCGGTCGGTATTGAGACGATCCGCGTTGAGATGAAAGCTCGGGCAGATCGGGGCAGCTCTCTTGGCCACGATGAGGCGTGGGGTGTGATCAACGATCTGCGGCGGCTGGGCGGCGATCTAATCCGCGCCGACGTATGGGGAAAGCAGGACGCTCGATCTAGGAGGCAGCGCGTGAACCTCAAGGACGCCCAGATCAGCTCGCAGCAGCCTGTAAATGCCGCTGGTAACCGTGTGGCGAGAACCGAACGCTACACCGCCCTCAGAGCTGCCATCCTTGAGTGGCGACAGAACAGGGAGATCTGAAATGACCGCGCTACGGTTTGAGCGCGGGTGGCCATACCTTGCGGCCGTTCTGGCCGTCGTAGGGTGGTGGTTCATTGCGGACGGCCGCTTCCCGTCAAAGCCAGACGCACTACTCGGTGCATCAGGCGGGGCGAGCGCTGTCCTCGTTGGTTTCCTTGCTACGTCCAAGACGATCATCCTTGCCTTGAATGGTTCGGCAGTGATGACCAAAATCCGCGAAGCTGGTTATCAGGTCACGCTGTTCACCTACCTCTATTCGGCGATTGCTTGGGGTTTCGGCCTGCTCGTCATCTCGATCATCGGCTTCATCGTCCAGACCGAGAGTGGGCTTCCTGCCTATTTCGAGGGCCTGTGGGTAGCAGTCGCCTGCCTTGCCTCGTTTACCTATTGGCGCGTGACGAACATCCTCTTCAAGGTGTTGCGCTGGGCTTGAATAGCCGCTGGTTTCGGCGTCGCAGGCAGCGAGACGTCCCCTAGCTTCCTCATTCTCCGACCTGCCGAGCAGTGCAGTCAACTTCACTTCCCTGTCGAGCCATGTCCTCTACGCCGAGGGCATGTCACACAAACCACCATATAACTGCAAAACCGCCCTGCCGCGTCGGTATGTGGCCTATTTGAGGGTCAGCACCACTCGGCAGGGGCAAAGCGGGCTCGGCCTGGAAGCGCAACGCGAGGCGGTGACCCGCTATGTCGAGCAAGTCGGCGGAGTGCTCGCCGATGAAGTGGTGGAAGTCGAGAGCGGCAAACTGAAAGACCGCCCGGGTTTGCGTGACGCTCTGCAAGAGTGCCGGGTGCAATCTGCCACATTGGTGATCGCTCGGCTCGACCGACTGGCCCGCAATGTGGCCTTTGTCTCGTCGCTGATGGACGGCGGGGTGGAGTTTGTTGCGGTGGACGCGCCGTACGCCAACCGACTGATGCTTCATATTCTCGCGGCCTTCGCCGAGCATGAAAGGGACATGGTGTCGGCCCGAACGAAGGCTGCACTTCAAGCAGCCAAAGCCAGAGGGGTGAAGCTCGGGGTCAACGGCGCTCGGCTGGCCGCCATCCGGAAGGCCGAAGCAATCACATTCGCCCGAAAGATGGCACCAGCAGTCGAAGCCGCGAAGGCCGCCGGTTGCTCCACGCTCGCGCAGATTGCCGCCAGTCTCAACGCTCAGGGGTGTCGAACCCGAGCGGGAGCCCGATGGTGTCCGGCCACAACGCGGAGGGTCATGTTGCGGCTGGTTGATCCCCGGTGACCATGTAGGGATGCCCGTTCAAAGTTGCTGATACGGCCTGAAAAATCTGACTTCTAGCGCACTCGAAGTGGATCACTACCCGGAGAGCTGTGAAGTTGATTTCATCTTCCGTGCCAAGTCAGGACCTCCACGCTTCAAGGCCACCCCACAGCCTTTGGAGCCGCCGTGTTTCTCTCGTCTCCCGACCTCCTCGTCGAGGAAGCCTTCGCCTGGACCGCCCGCTGGGCGACACTGGAGCCGCAACCGGTTCACGTCGATCCAGAGCACCGCTGGCGTATCAGGAGTAGTCTCCAGAAAGCGGTCCGGCGGGGACAGCCCGAAAGGGCGGTCAGGATGGCCCTCGCCCTCCATCGGCTGGATCGTCGATATGTCTGGCGAGCCATCTCGACTATCGCCGTCGAGGATGTCGGCATCGGGGCTCCTGACGCCGTCTTCTGGGCCACCGCAGCCCAGCGCGCCGGTTTCCGTAAAGCTGTCGGCGAGCTGCCCCTGTTGATCGCTCTGACCCGGCGGATGACCACTGCAGTTAAATCCCGGTCCGCAATCGAACTGGCCTTCGTCACGGGCACCGGAGAGCCGGAGATGTTTCGGCTGTTCGGCGGTATGACCACCAGCCAGCTATTGGACCGATTTGCCGGGTCTGATCCTTATGAGGCATATGCCGCCCTGTCCGTGCTCCGGGGGATCGTGCCGAAAGCATACCGCATCCGCCCGCCCGATCAGCGGGGGATCGCGGTGGCCAGAGAGATGCTGACCGAGCAAATGGACCGGGACTTGGCCCGAGCCGCCAGAGCGGCCCTCTTCAATCCTCTGGACGAGATGAGCCTTGGCTTTGTTGTCGCCGCCCGTCTGCCGCAAGGCGATACCGAGCGTCACGACGCTATGCCCGAGAGCCGGCTCATCGACGGCTATCCGGCCGAGACGTTCGACCAGCACGAGCGGCTGGGGCGTCAGGCCCTCGGCCAGTTCGCCAGATCACTTTCCCCGCTCTCGCCCGCCTTGGCCTCCCTGTCTCCGGGAACGGCCCGTGCTGCAGTCGCAGACGCGGTGTTTGTGGTCGAAGGCCAGTGCCTAGACCACTGGCTGGGAGGTCACGATTTCGACCGGCTCAGGAGCGAGGCTGACAGCTACAGCTTGACCCGGCATGGCCTGTCGGCCGAGGCGGGCAGAAATGTCCGGCGGCTCGTCAGCGACGCTCTGGCCGATCTCCATGTCATCCGCCAGTCGGTTGTAGACGAGGCGGCGTAGCTATGCAGCTGGTACAGTCTTCAGGACGACAGGGTACTTCTGTCCTTCACTCGCCCAATCGGCCTTTCAAAATCGGATCACATACCGAGGTCACGCACCAGCCCGATCAAGCGCCTAAACTCAGCATCGACCGCATCGCTCTTCCAGCGGTTCACGAAACGGCACACGATCTGCAGATTGCCGCGCTCGTAGTGGCCGGAGCTGTCGATGCGGTCGAGGGAGTAGAGCATCTCCTCGTCGTCGACGTCGGGCTCGAACTGAAGAGGTATGCCGGTGATCGCACACAAGCGCTCCTGGTCGTGCAGCAGGTTCAGGACATAGGCGCGCAGCTCTTCTTGACTGAGGTCGCAGTTCTTGTTCTTCACCGTGCGCTCGACCTTCTGGCCGTTCGATTGGGCAGCAGTGCTCAAGGCGCGATTGGCCATGACCCATGCTGCGCGTTCGAGCGGATCGAAAGTCTTCACCGCACCGGCTTTGCTTGCCGACCGCTCGATCTTCTTCTTCCACTCAGGACGGTCATGCCACTCCGACAGATCGTCGCCGTTGATCAGGGCCAAGGTGTATGCCGCATTGTCCGGCTGAAGCTTCTGGAGCGTGCCCTCGGTGAACAGGAAGTCCTTGGCCTTGGGGTGCAGACCATTCCAGCTCAATCGACCGCCCTTGCGGTCTCTGTCGGTCCAAGGGTCACAGGGTTTGTGCAGTTCGACGATTTCCGGGCCGTCACGATCCGGGTTGGCTGAGGGTCTAGTCGCGATCTTGACCGGTTCAGCCCGGGATGTCGTCCACCACAACTCCTCTTTGGCGCGGTGCACCCAGATGTCGCCGCTGGTGTTGGCGATCTCGTCCGTCACCCCATACCAGCGCGAAGCCACCGGCGTTGTCGGCGTTTCTCCCCGTGCTGTTTTCAGGTTCGCTACCGCGTGGGCGATGTACCCCTTGCGGTCGCGAGCCTCCCAGAAGGGGTGGACAGTAAGGTTGTTGATCGTGGCGACCGTCGAGCGCCGAAGACACTCGGGCCAAAGGTAGTTCGACTGTCCGACATTGGCGATAAAAACTCTCATGGGGCGACCTTGCGACCCCGCTTGGCCTTTGGCGTGGCGGCGCGTTCGGCGCGGACGCGGTCGAGGAGGACGCTGGCGGGCTCGTCGGTCGGGTCTTGGGTGACCAACTCGCCCCGGAAGGCCTTGGCCAGTACCGCCTGGTCCAGCCGGTCTAGCAGGCGGCGGGCGGCTGCGGCCTCGGCGGTCAGGCGGTCGATCTCGCGAAGTGCTGCCCTCGTGCGTCGAGCGATTAGCTGCTGATTTTCGATGGGCGGCAGGGGGATCCGAAGTAGTTTTAGATTTCCCCCCGAAATACCATGCTGGCCAGCGGCAGACTTTATGCTCTGCTGAAGCTGCGTTCTTGCCTGCGGGGACGAAGCGATGATCTCAGCGAACTCCGGTGCCACTCGACTGTGGTCCAAGCGGACCCGTATTAGTTTGTCAGGATAGAGCATACCGCCATCAGGCAGCTCTTCCACCTGACCACACGCAGCAACCAGTTCGGGATTTCCGTTAAACCGCGTGAAGAGCAGGTCGCCGCGTCTCAGCGCATATCTGCGAACGTCCTCACCCGGTTCGGCGACGTAATATCTGACCTCTTCAAGTCGCACAGTGAGCGGCCGGATCGCCGAAATCTTGAGGATCGGGAAGCCGGGCGGGACATGCTCGGGTCGGCGGGAAAGTCCATTGCGCACTTCCTCAGCAAGAGCGCCGAGCGTTGTTATGCTCGCCGCCTCGACTTCAGCCTCCTTAACCGCATTCGCTAACACGGCCTCCTTGTACCGGGCGGCTAGGGCTGGGATGCGGTCGAGATCTGCGCGGGCGCGGACCGCACTGTCGCTCAGGGCGTCGAGCTTTGCCACGATCCGCCGCTGTTCGGCGACCGGAGGGACGCAGATCGGCATGCCTGCCAGATCTTTACCCCTCAGATTATTGATGTTGATACCGAGTGCGACCCGCTCAACGAACGCTCTGTATTCACGTGTCCTGAAATAGTTTCGAAGCCAGCCAGCCAGCTCCGGCGCGCGAGGCCGGACGACAGCGCAGAAGGCACCGAACGCAGCATCACCAAACTCTGCGTTGGCTGAGGCTGCCTTTCCTACCACCGTTCGCGAACCTGATGAGGATGCAATCACGAGGTCGTGGGGTCGGAGGAGCTGGTGCGAGGCCACAAAGCGGCTCGGCACAAAGACTAGATCGTCTCGATTGAGCCTTCCTGCCCCAATGTTGTTTGCTCGTAGAACCGGAACTAGATCTGGGCCCGGCTCATTCCGAACGGCACTCTTGTCGTATGAAACGCCCCGTACAAGGTCGAATATGTCAGCTCCAGTGGCCATTTCCCAACCTAGTGGCAGCTGGCTCACGCTTCCACCTCCGCCGGCACAGCCTCCTCGCCAGCCAACTTGGCGTCCACCGCTTCGACCTCCGCCAAGGCGGCCCGCAGGTGGCCCAAAATCGCCGCCGCGATGTCCTCGGGGTCGCTGAGGTCGTCCTCGGCAGCGTCGCTGTCGTCGCGCAGCCAGGCGACGTCTAGCTTGTCGTTACGGGCGGCGATTTCGGCGCGGGCGAAGAACCGGAAGCGGCCCTCGGCGCCCTCGTCGGTGCGCGAAGAACCGCCGTTGGGATCGTCGCCATAGGCCGCCTCGAACGGTGCGAAGTCAGCGATGGTCAGCGGCCGGGTCTTGCCGAAGGCGGGCATGTTGACCCGCAGATCATAGACCCAGACGCCCTTCGTGTTGGCCCGGTCTGTGGGGCCGCGCGTGAGGAAAAGGACGTTGGTCTTGACGCCCTGAGCATAAAAGATGCCCTTGGGTAGGCGCAGGATTGTGTGCAGATCGGCCAGTTCCATGACCCACTGGCGGAGGCGTTTACCGGTGTGTTCCTCGAACAGCACATTGTCAGGCAGGACCACCGCGGCCCGACCGCCGGGCTTCAGGGCGCGGACGATGTGCTCGACGAAGGCCAGCTGTTTGTTCGAGGTTTCGGCGGTGATCGAGAAGTCGGCGCGACTGGGTCGGCCACCCCCGGCCTTTGTACCGAAGGGCGGATTAGTGAGGATCAGGTCGGCCTTGCCCAGCGCCTCCCCGTCCGGCGTCAGGCTATCGCCCAAGATGATGGGTCCGTCGATGCCATGCAGCATCAGGTTCATCATCGCCAGACGATGGGTGTCGGGGACTAGTTCGATACCGGTCAGGGCATTGTTACGTTGGAAGAACCCCTGAGCCTGTGGCAGGCCGTACAGATCGTCGGTGGCGTCCTTGATGAAACGGTCGGCGGCGACCAGAAAGCCCCCGGTTCCTGCGGCCGGGTCCTGTATGACCTCTCCGGCCTGTGGCTTCATCAGGCGCACGATGCAGTCGATCAAGGGCCGCGGGGTAAAGTACTGGCCCGCGCCGGATTTCTTCTCGCCCGCATTCTTTTCCAGCAGGCCTTCGTACAGCTCGCCGAGGCCCTCTTCACGCGCCGAGAACCAATCGAGCCCGTCGATGGCGGTCGTCAGGGTCTTCAGGTTGGCAGGTTTGCGCAGCTTGGTCTGGGCGTCCGTGAAAATCGCTTGGACCGTCGGGTCAACCACCTTGCCGAGGTTCAACAGGGCCAGCTTGTAGTGGTCCAGCTGATCGACCCCTTCGCGTCGGGTGATCTGTCTCCAGCGATATTCGGCGGGGATCCGATCCTCGCGTCCGGTCTCCTCCATCATCTTTAGGAACAGTAGGAAGGTCAGTTCGGTGACGTATTCATGATAGCTGACCCCGTCACCGCGCAGGACATGGCAGAGGCCCCACAGCTTGCTGACGATGTCCTGTGTCGTGACCCTGCCCCGGGTTAGCTCGCCGTTCGCCATAGTTCCTCACTCAGGTCCGACAGGACCTCTTCCAGCCTACCGCCGAACCGCTTGTCGATCACCCGGAAGCCGCCGTCGGACTTGAAGGGTTCTTCATCGAGCGACTGGCGGTCCACGACGATCTCCTTCTGGAGCTGTTCGCCGATGCGGTGAAGCCATCGTTTCTGCACATCGCTCCAGTTCCCTTTGCGGGCCACGGTATCCACCGCCCGTCTCACCCGGTCACTATAGGGGATCAACGGGTCTCCCAGAGCGGCCTGCCGGACGTAGCCAATGATGGACGCGGCGATGTCCTCGTTCCTGGCATCCGACCATGCCCGGCGGATGTTGGCGTCGGTGAACCCCTGAGCGTCGAGCTGTAGCCGAAGGTCCCGCAACTGGGCACGGGTCAGATCACGTGGACGCTGCACCACAGTGGTTAGGGCCGCGATCTGGTTGACATTGGCCCGAATGAAGGCAGTGAAGGCGTCGAGGTAGTCCTCCGGGCGCTCGGCCTCACCATAACCCCGGCTCACGTCGACGACCTCGTCCGGATGTTCGGAGATCGGCAGCATGACCGGCGTTCCCCCCGTAGTCTGCCAGTCGAGGGCGGGGCCTAACCCCGGCCGCTTCCTGACCCATTCAGCGAGCTCATCGGCATCCCCGGCCCTGAAACGCGCCAAGGTATCCTCCGGCGTCTCGCCTGCCGCCAGTTCGGCCTTGGCCCGAGCTTCAGCGGGGAGCCGCTTCAGACGTCGGTTCAGCCGGACGATGATTTGGTCACGGACATCGGCCCGGTGACGGGCGTCCTCGACCTTGGCCAGCTCTTCAAGCAACTGGGTCAGCGTGAGGTTTGGATCGGCCGCGACCGGCCGCATTTCAGTCAGCGCCTGCAGGCGGCTGTACAAATCAACGGCGTCGAAGATGCGGAAGGTCTCCTTTCCGATTTCGGGGCAGAGCCGCGTCGCCCGGCCGATCATCTGCTCGTACAGGATCCGGCTGTTCACCCGCCGAAGGAAGACAAGGTTGGTGATCTTCGGCACATCGATGCCGGTCGTCAGCAGATCCACTGTAACTGCGATCTTGGGCAAGGCGTCGTTTCGGTATTCGAGGATCAGCTTGCCGACCTTGTCCACACTGCCGGTGAGTTTACGAATGGCGAGGTCCTCGATGTCGCCATGTGCTGCTCGGAAGGCATCCCGCAGAGCCTTCACGACAATATCGGCATGGGCGTCAGACGCGGCGAACACGAGGGTCTTGTCGGGCTCGGACAGGTCGATGTGGCGGGTCAGTTCGTCGGCCACAGCGCGGTTGAACGCCTCAGTGATAACGGTGCGATTGAAGCTCTCCACGTCGAAATCAAGACTGTCTGGCAGCTTGAACATTTCGACCTGGCCGGTCGGTGCATGGACGAAGGTGACCTCCTCTTCGGCCACGAAATGGATCCCGTCCTTTGACAGTGTGGTCGTGATGCGGATGGGCGGCTCATAGTCGATCAAATAGCCGTCGATCACCGCCTCGCGGTACGAGTAACGAAACACCGGCTCGCCGAATATCTCGACCGTGTGCAGGGCAGGGGTGGCGGTCAGTCCGATCTTGGTTGCATCGAAATAGTCCAGCACGCGGCGATATTTGGAGACGTAGTCGTCTTGATCACGGAAGCTGAGCTCGGCGTCTGACATCTCCCGGTCGAGGAGGTACCCCCTGTGGCACTCGTCGATGACCATGAGATCGTACTGATCAACCGTCGGCGCGTTGGCGGGGTCGTCCGCAAACAGGGTGCGACGCACCAGCCCCTGAATAGTGCAAATATGGATCCGCGTTTCGGGATCCGGTGTGACATCCCCGAGCCCTTTGAGCCCGAAAATCTCTGCAAAGGCCTTGCCCGCCACAACCTTGGTGGTGGTGAACTCGCGTTCGGTCTGATCGCCTAAGGCACTGCGATCCACGACGAAACAGACGCTGCGGAACCGCTTGGCCGCGATCAGGCGGTACAGCATGGCAATGGCCAGCTTGGTCTTGCCGGTGCCCGTGGCCATACCGATCAGCATATGCGACCGGCTCTCTGACAACCCTTTTTCAACCGCCTCGATGGCCCTCCGCTGGTAGGGCCGAAGATCGAAGCCGAAGTTGAACCCCTGCGTCTCCAGGGCCGCTTCAGCTGCCTCCTGATCGGCTTCCAGTCGCTCCAGAAGGCCGGCCGGGCTAGGCCAGCCCATCAAGGCGGACGCCGGGTTTGTGGGGCGACGCAGGTCCCGTCGCCAGATGCCCGACGCCGTTTGGAGTTGCTTCAGGTAGGGGCGGCCGTTGGTCGAGAAGACAAAGGGAGCCTTGAAGGCACCCCAAGGAGCCTTCCGGTGCAAATGCGCTTCCCCGGGAAAGATGCCCTCTGCATACCGTTCCGCCTGCGGCAGGACGCTCATGACATTGCGGTTCTGTCGCTTGGCCTCGACGACCCCTACCAACGTCAGACCCGCGAACAAGGCATAGTCCGCCGGTCCGCTCGCGGTTGGCCATTCCGCAATAGCCAGATTGCGTCCCTTGATCGGCCGGGCACCCTTGGCATAGCGGAGCTCTCGGGTGTCAGCCTCCCAGCCCGCTCTCTCAAGCTGCTGGTCGATGATGGCGCGGGTCGCGGCTTCGTCGAGATTGATCGCAGCGTCTGCAACCTCTGCTGCCTTTTCAAGCTTGGCGAGCTCAGCCGGCGCAGACTTCGCGGCTTGTCGCTGGGTCGCTTCAAGGGCAGCTCTGACTTCGCCTGCCGACGCTTCGGCCTCTTCCGCCAGCTTCTGCCAGACGCTGCGCTCCTCCGCCTCTCGACGAAGTCGCTCTGTCGCTTCAAGGTTTTCCAGCGCCAAGGCCTCGGCTCGGGCGTGAGCGATCTCAGCGGCGCTACGATGGGTTTCCGCCTCGGCCCGGAGCTGATCCAGTTCTTCAAGCAGGTCAGCGGCGGGATCGGCAGGTGCAGCAGGCGGAGTGAACGGCCCCAAGGCAAGTTTGGGGGAGCCGCCGTAGCTTCGGACAAACCATGCGGCCAGTTCCCGAGCGACCTTGAGGCCAGCGAGTGCCGCTGCAAAGTCGTCCAGATCGCCGTGAACAGCCTCGTTCCCCGCCTTGCGAAGATAGTGGAAGAGGTCGAGTGCCTGATGGGAGGCGTAACCAGTGCGGCCAAGCAAACCGAGAACGTCGGCAAAACTCTCGTCCGGCGACCTGAGAGAACCCGTCCGCGCGGCGACTTCCTTGGCCAGCAGTTCGGCAAACTGCCGCAACTTGATCATGGATGTGTTGGGGTCGGTGCGGAAATAGTGCTCCGCTTGCGCAGCCAGCCGTACGAACTGCTCCCCTTGCGGGCGCAGGAAATCGAAGTTGGCGCTGGCTGGCTTCATGAGGACCCCAAACCCACTTCAGCTCATAGGAGATGCCTCCGCAACCTTTAGTTTGGCGTCCACGTACGTCTGGAGTTTCTGAGCGGCTGAGGCCATCCCTGTCCCCGCGAGGGACTGCACGATCAGGTCGTCGGAGCCCTAGTACAGGTTATGGCCCACTTCCTATCACGAAACCCCAACTTGCCCGCCACTGACCGCCCAAGTCGATCCTTCGCCACTATTCGACCGGACCTCTCCTAGGCTTCAGGGCCACTTCAATCAGCTGGCGGAGCCAGTCCAAGTCGGTCCCAGACAGGCCGGATAACCGAGCGACAAGATTGGTCAGCTCCCGACGCTCAAGTGCTCCGGCTGGTAGCTCTGAGGTGAAAAGCTCCGCCGGATCGACTTTGAGCGCAGAGGCCAACCGGTCAATGTTGGAAAACTTGACGCCCGCTACCCCACGCTCGACCCGATTTATGGTGTCGAGGCTCAGGTCCGCTTGATCGGCGAGTTGCTGCTGGCTCATGCCGAGCCTGCGCCGATGTGCGGCGACCAACCTGCCAAATCGTACCCGTATGTCTTCCATTCTCACTCCTCGGTTGAGGAGTAGGGCCAACGGGACGCCGCAACAGGGCGCTGGACGCCGTGTTTGCCCAATCACCGATTTCTATTGCAATCAGCTTCACTTGAAATACGCATTGGCCTGAGCATTCGGCATCGGGGAGCGCGCAATGTCAGAGCAATCAAACCAACAGCCGCAGGGGAGCCGAGCGAGTGCCCTGTCAGCAGTCATTGGCTTCATCGTTGGAGGGCTGGCCTGCTTCGTCGGGATCCTGGTCCTATTGTTCGCAGAAGGCTCCGCCAAGGGAATAGCATTGGCCTTCTTCGTCCCGGGCTTCATCGTTTTCCCGCCACTAACAAGAGTTTTCCGGCAGCGATTGGCCTTCATGCGGCCCACGTTCGTTCCGCCCGCGCTAGCCTTCGGGGCGTGGGTCGTGCTGATGATCATCGTCACCCCGCTCTTGCCAGATGTCGCAGGCGAGACGATGCCGGGTCAGGCGTCGGGCAGCTCACGCGATTTACCCCCGAGCCGTGAGAAGGTGCTGGCTCAAGTCGAGACCTTGATCTCAGAGGGTACCGGCGCGTCGACCACCCAAGCCATCGTGGTGCTGAACGATGCGTTCACCCCGACCGAGCTCAATACCGACCCTCAACTCAAGCCGATTATGGACCGCGCCAAAGCGGCCTATGAACAAGCCAGCTTTGAGGAAAGAGCAGCCGCATATGCGGCCCGGCTGGACGGCTATTGGACTGAAAAGCTCGGCGAGATCTCAACGTCCCCGCCAAGTGCGCCAGATGAGATATGGAACCGAGAAAGTGTGTTCGCGGACATTGCACGTGAACTTGAAGATGGCGCCGAGTTCAAGAGCAATGCGGCCGCTGCCCGCTCAATGACAAACCTCCGGCGGGCATTGATCTCGAAACAGGCGACCGTCTTCCCCGTGCTACGTCGGGGGTATGGTACGCTCGTCGGGCGCGCAGTGTGGGAACAGGACGTCGAGATTGTTGTGGAGGGTGGGGGAGGTCGAACGATCCGGTTCATCGCTGGAATGTTCGCCGCCAATCGCAACATTGCGTCAGCCCAGCAGAGTGCCTTACCGCACATTCAGAAGCTCAGGTTCGGGAGGTCCCAGTACGAGTGGTACCGAGGAAGCCGGTACCAGTATTACAGCTTGGAAACGCCGACCGACCGTGCTGTGGGGTATTGGGAAAGCGGTCGCTTCGTCGAGGTGGACTAGCAACTCGGTCCGAACCCACTGCTCCATTCAGGTGTGACACATTCCTGCTCCACAAATGCAGACAGCCCTATATGGTACAAGGGCTTACGGAGACCCTCAGTGGTACACATCAAATCCTGTCGGGTGCGCCATTTCCCTTTCTCTCTGTATGGACCCTCGGCATGAGCGAGCCCGTGCCTGACCTGCCCACCGGTCGACCCGTCGGTCGGGTGATCGCCATGCCGGCGGATACCAATCCCGAGGGCGACATCTTCGGCGGCTGGCTGCTGGCGCATATGGACCTGTCGGGGGCGACCCCGGCGTTCGAGCGGGCCCAGGGACGCTGTGTGACCATCGCCCTGGATGCCATGGTGTTTCACAAGCCGGTGTCGGTGGGCGATGAGGTGTCAATCTATGCCGAGATCGTCTCGACGGGGCGCAGCTCGATCCGGGTCAAGGTCGAGGCGTGGAAACGGCCCCGCAATCAGGCCCATGCCCGGTCGGAACGGGTGACCGAGGGCATCTTCACCTATGTGGCGATCGGCGATGATCTGAGGCCCCGGCCGTTGCCGGACGTTCAGGTCTAGGCCCTGCGACCCTCGGGAATCTTGACCTTTCGGGGTATCGCGCCTACCTCGACCGGATGGCCATTCGACGTATCCTGACCATCGACAATGCTGCCGATCTGGCGGTTCTGAAGCGCGTGTCCGAGCCGGTCGAGGGACCGGTGACGGATGAGCTGCGCGCCCTGATGGATGACATGCTGGAGACCATGTACGACGCGCCGGGCATCGGCCTGGCGGCCGTGCAGATCGGCGAGCTGCGCCGGGTGATCGTCATGGACCTGGCCGACAAGCCGGATGTGGCCGAGGACGCCGAGGATGCGGACCGCAAGAATCCGCGCTGTTTCGTCAATCCGGAGATCCTGTGGACCTCTGAGGAGACCGCCCCCTACGAAGAGGGTTGCCTGTCCATTCCGGAGTATTTCGACGAGGTCCAGCGCCCGGCCCGGGCCCGTATCCGCTATCTCGACTACGACGGAAAGAGTGTCGAGGAAGAGGTGGGGGGTCTCTATGCCGTCTGCATCCAGCATGAGATGGATCACCTGAACGGCGTGCTGTTCATCGACCATCTGTCGCGGCTCAAGCGCGAGCGGGCCGTGGCCAAGGTCAAGAAGCTCGCCCGGATGGCTGCCTGATGACCCGACGCGCCCCCAAACGCACCCCCTTGAAGCGGTCACGCGACCGGATCGTCGATCCCAGCGGACGTCGGCGCCTGACCCGGTCCGAGAAGATCGGCATCGGCAGTGTCGCGACCCTGCTGGCCGTGGGCGCCCTGGGCGTGATCGCCGGCGTGATCATCGACCGGCTGCTGGACTTTGACTCGCTGGACACCGGCGGCGAATGGGACGAGGGCGGCGGGGTCTCCACCCGCTGGGAATAGAGACATTCTCCGGCCCTATCGCTCGTAACGCGGTTGCTCGCTGCTTGAGGGCGTGATCTCCGCCCATTGATCAGGATGTGATTTCATGCGTCTGGCCTTCATGGGAACGCCCGCGTTTGCGGTGCCTTCGCTGGCCGAGCTGGTGGCGTCGGGGCATGAGGTCGTTGCCGTTTATTCGCAGCCGCCGAAGCCGCGCGGGCGGGGCATGAAGCTGACCCCCTCCCCCGTCCAGGTATTCGCCGAGACCCTGGGCCTGCCCGTCTTCACGCCTGAAAGCATGAAGGCGGCCGAGGCCATTGAGGCCTTCCGCCGCCTCGATCTGGATGCTGCCTGTGTGGTCGCCTATGGCCAGATCCTGAAGCCCGAGGTGCTGGAGGCACCGCGTCTGGGCTGTCTGAACCTGCACGGGTCACTGCTGCCACGCTGGCGGGGAGCGGCGCCGATCCAACGGGCGATCATGGCCGGCGATGCCGAGACCGGCGTGCAGATCATGCAGATGTCCGCGGGGCTGGACGAGGGTCCGGTGCTGCTGTCGGAACGGCTGGGCATCAGTCCGCGCGATACGGCAGCCAGCCTGTCGGAGCGGATGGCGCACATCGGGGCCGGGCTGTGGCCCCGGGCGCTGGCGGCGCTGGAACGTGGCGGCGGCCAGCCGGTCGAACAGGTCGGCGAACCCACCTATGCGAAGAAGATCACCCCGGCCGAAGCGCGGATCGACTGGACCCGTCCGGCGGCCGAAGTGGATGCCCAAATCCGGGGCCTGTCGCCCTTTCCCGGGGCCTGGTTCGAGGTAGAGGGCGAGGACGGGCCGGTGCGGATCAAGGCGCTGATGTCCGCCGTGGTCGAGGGGTCCGGCGCGCCGGGCAAGGTTCTGGATGAGGCCCTGACGATTGCCTGTGGAACGGACGCGATACGGCTGGAGCGGGTCCAGCGTCCGGGCAAGGCCGCCCAGAGCGCGGAGGATATGTTGCGCGGCTTTGCCATTCCGACGGGCACAACCCTCCCCTCAAGCAGCGAGCCGCCGCGCGGCGAGCTGTAGGGGAGACAACCATGCCCCGCTACCGGCTGACGGTCGAATATGACGGCTCGGGCTATTGCGGCTTTCAGGCCCAGGCCAGCCTGCCGACGGTGCAGGGCACGCTGGAGCACGCCATTCTGGCCTTCAGCGGCGAGGCGGTGCGGATTGCGGCGGCGGGACGCACCGATACGGGCGTGCATGCCACGGCCCAGACGGTCCACGTCGACCTGACGCGCGACTGGCCCGGGCGGACGGTCATGAATGCCATGAACGCCCATATGATCCATGAGCCGGTGGCGGTGCTGGACGCTCGCAAGGTGTCGGACGACTGGCATGCGCGGTTTTCGGCGACCGGGCGGGGCTATCTATACCGGATCCTGAACCGGCCGGCCCCGCCGGCGCTGGACCGCAAGCGGGTCTGGCATGTGAAACAGCCGCTGGATGCCGAAGCCATGGACCGGGCGGCGCAGGCGCTGGTCGGACTGCACGACTTTACGACCTTTCGGGATGTGAACTGCCAGTCGGCCTCACCGCTGAAGACGTTGGACGTGGCCCGGGTCGAGCGCGTCGACGAGGAGGTGCAGCTGGTGTTTGCGGCGCGCAGCTTCCTGCATCGGCAGGTGCGGTCGATGACGGGCACGCTGGCGCAGGTCGGGCTGGGCCGCTGGTCGGTCGAGGCTGTGGCCGCAGCCCTTGAGGCGCGCGACCGAGCCGCCTGCGGGCCCGTAGCCCCGGCCGAGGGATTGTACCTCGACCGGGTCGACTACGAGGCCAAAGCCTAGTTTTTCGCTTCTTCGGCACCGCTGGTGACGGCGCCGCCGACGGCTTCGACATCGCGACCGATGCCGGAAATGGTGTTGCAGGCAGAAACGGCCAGGGCCGAGGCGATGAGGGCCAGGGTGATGATCTTGCGCATGGGGAACTCCTGTATGGCCAAGCTCTAACGCGGACCCGGCCTGCGGGTTGCATGGCAGAGCAATGGTCAAGACTGGCCCTGATCTGCTAGCAGCAGACGCATGAGCCAAACCGCACACACCGCCCGCACGAGCGCCGCCCACCGTCTGGTGCAGACCCTTCTGATCAATGAGATCGACACCGTCTTCTGCGTGCCGGGGGAGAGTTATCTGGCCGTGCTGGATGCGCTGGCCGATGTGCGCGACCAGATCCGGGTGATCACCTGCCGACATGAGGCGGGGGCCGCCAATATGGCTGAGGCCTATGGCAAGCTGACCGGCAAGCCCGGCGTCTGCATGGTCACGCGCGGACCGGGCGCGACGCACGCCTCGATCGGCGTGCATACGGCGCATCAGGACTCTACGCCGATGATCCTGTTCGTCGGCCAGATCGCCCTGACCGACCGGGGACGCGGCGCGTTTCAGGAGGTCGATTACCGCGAGGTGTTCGGCGGCCTGGCCAAATGGGCGACCGAAATCGAGACGCCGGCACGCACGGTCGAGATCGTCGAGCGCGGCATCGCCACCGCCCTGCAGGGGCGGATGGGGCCGGTGGTCATCGCCCTGCCCGAAGACATCCTGCACGACGACGGCGGTCCGGCCCCGGTCCGGCCCGTGACCCCGGCCCGGTCTGCGCTGGACCCCGCGATTGCCCGCGAGATCGAGGCGCGGCTGGCCAAGGCGGAGCGCCCGCTGTTGATCGTCGGCGGCTCGGGCTGGACCCATGAGGCGGCGCATGCGCTGGCCGCCTGGTCCGAGGCGCTGGGCCTGCCGATCACCGGCTCGTTCCGCCGGAAGGACATCATCGCCAATGACCGGCCGAACTATGCCGGGGATCTGGGGCTGGGCTGTAATCCCAAGCTGATGGCGCGGGCGAAGACCGCCGACCTGATCATCGCCATCGGCGCACGGCTGGGCGAGAACCCGACGCAGGGCTACACCCTGTTCGATCGGGAGCACACGGCCAGGGTGCTGGTGCAGATCCATCCGGGGCCCGAGGAACTGGGCCGGGTCTGGCCGACGCTGACGTCGGCTGTGGCGGATAACAGTCTGGCGGCCCTGGCCCTGTCGCAGCTGGAGCCGGGCCGCACCTGGCACGATCTGGGCGACGCCGCCCATGCGGATTTCGAGGCCTTTTCGACCCCCGTGGAGGTGACCGGCGCGGTCAATCTGAGCCAGTGCATGAAGCATCTGGGCGAGGTCATGCCCGCCGATGCCATCGTCACCAATGGCGCCGGAAACTTTGCCGCCTGGCTGCACCGGTTTTATCGCCACCGCGCGTGCCGGACGCAGCTGGCCCCGACGTCGGGCGCCATGGGCTATGGCTGGCCGGCGGCGCTGGCGGCCAAGGCGGTCCACCCGGATCACGAGGTCATCTGCGTGGCCGGCGACGGCGACTTCATGATGACCGGGCAGGAGATGGCCACCGCCGTCCAGCACGGGCTGAACCCCGTGGTGATCGTGGTCGACAATTCGACCTATGGCACCATCCGCATGCACCAGGAGGGGCATTACCCCGGTGCGGAACGGGTGATCGCCACCGATCTGAAGAACCCCGACTTCGTCAAATGGGCCGAGGCGTTTGGAGCGTTCGGCGTGCGTTGCGAGACGACCGAGGATTTTGCAGGCGCGCTGGAGACGGCGCGGAGGGAGGCCCGCGAACAGGGCGTGCCCGCCCTGATCCACCTGATCACCTCGGCCGAGGACATCGCGCCCAACCGCACCATCAGCGGGATGCGTGGGGGGTAGGAGCGCCGCTTCGCTCCTCGCGTCACGAGACGCCTGACTGTCGGAGAATATCTAGCGAAACTTGACTTTTGTGCATGCCGTGCACATTCTGACGTACATCACTCCTCCGATTGCTTCGGCGGTCGGACGCGCGGCGGGCCCAAGGGTCCGCCGTTGCATTTTCTGGCTAGGCCATGCGGACGAATGTCTACGTAGACGGTTTCAACCTCTATTACGGCTGCCTGAAGGGCACGCCTTACAAGTGGCTTGATCTGGAACAGCTTTTCGACCGCGTGCTTCCTCGAAATCAGGTCGAAACAATACACTACTTCACTGCGCGGGTAGAATCCCGCCCCGGCAACACAGACGTTGCCGTTCGCCAGGCCACATATCTTCGCGCTCTGGCCACGCTTTCCCGTGTTCAGGTTCATTTCGGCAATTTCCTAGCATCGCCAGTTCGTGCACCTGTTCTCGAATGTAACCCCAAGGGCTATCCGCTGCGAAATAATGGGCAGCTGGTCGTGAAGCGAAATCCAAACGGCGCGGTCGTGATGGAATGGGTGCACAAGACCGAAGAGAAGGGATCGGATGTCAATCTGGCCGCCCATCTGTTGCGGGACGCATTGAAGGGGACGGTCCCGGCAGCAGTAGTGGTCTCCAATGACTCCGATCTTCTGACTCCCATCCGTATGGCGCAGACGGATGGCGGCATTGTTGTCGGCCTGATCCCCCCTCGACCCAATGGGAGCGCTGAGTTGAAAAAGCTCGCCAGCTTCAAGAGAGACATTCGCCAGCACGATCTGGCAGCCTGCCAACTGCCCACCACCATGACAGACGCATCAGGCACTTTCACCAAGCCGATGGATTGGTGACCCCCATGCCCTACCCCGTCACCGTTCTGACCATGTTTCCGGAGGCTTTTCCGGGGCCGCTCGGCGTGTCGCTGATCGGTACGGCGTGGCGTGAGCGGGGGCTGTGGAGCCTGGATACGGTTGACATCCGGGCCTTTAGCGACGATAGGCGCGGCTTCCTGGACGACACCCCTGCGGGTGGCGGCCCCGGAGCTGTGCTGAAGGCCGATGTGGTCGCCCGGGCTCTCGACAGTCTGGATGGCCCGAAACGACCCCTTCTGTACATGAGTGCCCGGGGTCGGCCCCTGACCCAGGCGCGCGTGAAGGACTGGGCCACAGCCGACGGTCTTGTCGTGCTGTGTGGCCGGTTCGAGGGGGTGGACCAGCGTGTGCTTGACGCGCGCGGGTTCGAGGAAGTCGCGGTCGGCGACGCGGTCCTGGCCGGTGGCGAGGCGGCGGCGATGGTGGCGATCGAGGCGTGCGTGAGACTGTTGCCCGGCGTCCTCGGCCAGGCGGCCAGTCTGGAGAGTGAGAGTTTCGAGGACGGGCTTCTGGAGCATCCGCAGTACACGAGACCGCGGACGTTCGAGGGGCACGACATTCCCGAGGTCCTGCTGTCGGGTGACCATCAAAAGGTCGCACGGTGGCGCGAGGAGCAAAGGGAGAAGACCACCCGTGAGCGGCGTCCCGATCTGTGGGCCGCCTTTACGGACAAGACGACCCCGCGAGGCTGATACCCTCGCAAAGACGACCCCGCGGGCCAGCCCCGCCAATTGACAGCTAAAGGGCGCAAAGCCCGACGGAGAGTGACCATGAATATCGTCCAGCAGCTTGCTGCCGAAGAAAAAGCCCGCCTGCTCGAAGCCCGTGAGATTCCGGTTTTCCAGCCCGGCGACACCCTGCGCGTCAATGTGCGGATCAAGGAAGGCGAGCGCGAACGCGTCCAGGCCTTTGAAGGTGTCTGCATCGCCCGCTCGGGTGGCGGCGTGAACGAGACCTTCACGGTCCGCAAGATCAGCTTCGGCGAAGGTGTGGAGCGGAAATTCCCGATCCTGTCGCCGAACATCGAATCCATCGAGGTCAAGCGTCGCGGCGTCGTGCGGCGCGCCAAGCTCTATTATCTGCGCGACCGTCGCGGCAAGTCGGCCCGGATCGCCGAGCGCCAGACGGTGCGCCCGGCCAAGGGCGTCGCCGTGCCGGAGACCGGCAAGGCCGAGACCCCCGACACCGAAGCGTAAGACACAGGTCCGCAAGGACGCGAAAGGCTCCGGAGCAATCCGGGGCCTTTTTGCTGGGCCCTGTCGGGGCTCCGTCAGAAGACGTCAGAGATCGACGCTTGCCGACGGCGCCGCGGCGAGTAACCTGCCGGGATCGCCATCCTGGAGCCTGCCATGCGCCTCGCCGTTACTCTCGCCACCGCCGTCGTCGCCGCCACGACCCTCGGCGTGTCCGCGCCCCGCGCTCAGGAAGCGCCTGCAGTCGACGGACCCTATTATCTGATCGACATCACGCGGGAGGCGCTGATCTTTGTCGCGGGGGGCACCGTGCAGAAATCGGGCAATATCGCGAACGTCACCGTCATCACGGGCTCGTCACCGGAAACCCTGGCCGAGACCGGGTTCGCGCGTCTGGACATGCGCTATCAGTTCGATTGCCGGAACGCGACGTACAAGACGCCGAGCTTTGCCGGGTATGGCGCGGGGGGCGAGTTGATGGGTGCCCTCACGGACGACGCGGACTGGGAGGCGGTCAACCCGGACGCGCCATCCGCCCTTGTGCTGGACTTCGCCTGCAACGGCACCATTCCGGCCGGCAGCGAGCTGGAAGGCGACGTCCAGATAATCGTCACCGAATACCGCGCCTTCATTCTCGAGCAGTAGGCCGACCCGGCCGGCCCTGCATGACTGAACCTGACGCGAGGCGCCTGCCCCCTGTCGCGTTTCAAAAAGCCGGGTTATGAATTCGGTCAGACGCCTGTTCAGGAGATTATCATGCGCCTCGCCCTTGCCTTCGCTGCCGGAACCCTGGCAGCCACGACCTTTGGCTTTTCCGCCGCCCAGGCCCAGTCGGCCCCGCCGGTCTCGGCCCCCTATTACATCATCGATGCCGACACCAATGCCCTGGCCCTCGCCTCGGGCGGATCGGTTCGCAAGTCGGGCAATATCGCCAGCATCACCATCGTCATGGGCTCGCACCCGGACCAGGTGGCCGAAAGCGGCATCGCCCGTCTGGACATGGCCTATGAGTTCAACTGCGCGAACTCGACCTATCGTACGCCGGGCGCCGCCGCCTATGACGTCAATGGCGGCTTCATGGGGGCCATTGACGACGACGAGCCGTGGGAAGCGGTGGCTCCCGACAGCAATAACGCGACCTTCAAGGGCATCGCCTGTGACGGCGTGATCCCCGACGACAGCGAAGTCGGCGACAATCTGACCGGCATCATCGCCGTCTATCGCGACTGGGTCGTGGAGCAGTAACCCACGCCTCCAGAATGCAGAAAGGGCTCCGGTTTGCGCCGGAGCCCTTTTTCGTGGTCGCAGCCTAAAGACGCGTGCGCAAAGACCAGAGCTCGGGGAAGCAGCGGCGCTTGAGCGTTTCGGTCAGATAGCCGACGCCATCGGTGCCGCCGGTGCCGGTCTTGCGGCCGATGATGCGCTCGACCGTGACCACATGCTTGTGTCGCCAGGTCAGTAGGGCATCGTCAAGATCGACCAGCTTCTCGGCCAGCTGATAGAGCGCCCAGTAGCGTTCGGACTCGCGATAGACCGTCAGCCAGGCGGCCTCGACCGCCGGATGGGGTTCGTAGGGGGCGCTGATGTCGCGCTCCAGAACCTCGGGCGGCAAGTCGAACCCGGCGCGGGCCAGTTGATGCAGGGCGTCGTCATAGAGGCTGGGCGCCTCGATGGCGGCCTTCAGCGCGGCGTGGGCATCAGGCCGGTCCTCGTGGTGGGCGAGGAAGCGGGCATCCTTGAGGCCCAGCATGGCCTCGACCCGGCGGAACTGGTCGCTCTGAAAGCCCGAGCTGGTGCCCAGCACGCCGCGAAAGCGCAGATAGTCGGCGGGCGTCAGGGTGGCCAGGATGTCCCAGCTCTGGGTCATGACCGCCTGGATGCGGCTGATCCGGGCCATGCTCTTGTAGGCGGGAACCAGATCGCCGGCGCGCACCAGCTGCTGGGCCAGCGCCAGTTCGTGCAGGATCTGCTTGAGCCACAGTTCCTTGGTCTGGTGGATGATGACGAACAGCATTTCGTCATGCTGGTCCGACAGCGGGTGCTGGCAGGCCAGAAGGTCATCCAGCGCCAGATAGCCGGCATAGGTGATGGGGCGGGTCATGCCGGCCTCACGGCTGGCCGAAGCCGAACTCCGCAGAGGTCTCCGGCAGGGCGGCCTGACGCATCGGCGCGGAGCTGATCAGCGGCTCCTTATAAACAAAGCCGTAGATCGGATAGACGCTGGAGCCCAAGTCGTTGATCGGGGCGTACCAGACCTTGACCGCACTCCAGTCACCGGCGTCGGAAACGTCGACCACGGTGACGTTTTCCTCGATCTTGCCGCGGCTTCCGCCCCAATTGGCGTGGGTGACGCGGATCACGCGATCGGTCAGCACTTCGGAGACCATGGCCACATGGCCGCGTGTCATGCGCCCGTGGGGCTGGAACACCAGGACGGCGCCTGTTTCAGGCCGGGTGCCGGTGCGGAACTGTTGCGTCCCCTGACGCCACCAGGTCCAGGCATCGCCGTAGATCTCGATGCCCGACGCCAACCGCACAAAGGTGACACACTGCCAGTAGACGTCCTGGGTCCGTCCCGGAGAGACGGCAAACAGGCTGAGACCAAGGGTGGCGGCAACCAAGAGGGCGGAGAGGCGTTTCAGCATGCGGAGCACTGTGCGCTGTTGAGACTGCTTCGGCCTATACGATAGTTTTCGGAGCCTGAAACCCCTCGACAGGCGAATTCGCTGTGGGCGACACTGTGGGCGACGTCGGCTTTGCCCGTCCGGGCCTGCGGGCGCGGAGCCACCCACGTGCCGGTCGTTCGACCAGATGATAGGTGCCTGCGGCCACCACCGGCGCCATCAGCACCAGCGCCAGCCAGACGGGCCACCACAGGCCCGCATCGCCCGCACCGGTAAGGCGGGCGGCCACGGTCACCGCGACCAGCTTGACCGGAATGCAGACCATATAGACCGAGTAGCTGATCTCCCCCAGATAGACCGCCGGGGCCGAGGCCATGATGCCGGCACGCCCGTTGGGGATACCTGCGAGGCCCAGGATCATCAGACCCGCCACCACCACGATCAGGGCGTCGGGGGCGCTGAGGGCCGCAGAGGCGGCCAGCGCCAGGGCGGAGACGGCCGCAAGGGCCGCCGGACGGGCCAGCGGCGCGCGGCGGTACAGCAGATAGAGGGCACAGCCATAGGCGAAGCACGGCACGATCCGGAGCGCGCCCCACTGAATGGTCGCCTGGGTCAGCGGGAAGCCGGCCAGCGCCTGAAACACCAGATAGATGGCCGGAATGAAGGCCGCTGTGAGAGCAACGGCGATCCATGGCCGGTCGCGCATCCGCCAGGCGACGGCGGCGAAGACGGGGAAGGTCAGATAGGCGAACCATTCCGCCGAGATCGACCAGGAGGGGTGGTTGAAGGCCGCTTCGGGCGCCAGACCCCAAGCGTGAACCATGGCCAGATTGGCGGGCAGGGAGGCCCAGTCAAGCACACTGGCATTCAGCGACATGCCGGCGACCGTGGCCGCCAACCCCAGCGCCATCACGCCGAACAGGGTGAACAGATGCAGCGGATAGACCCGCGCCAGCCGCGCCCAGAGGAAGCCGCCATAGTCAGACCGGCGTGTGCCGAATGCCTCGAGATAGACGTGGCACAGTATAAACCCCGACAGGACGAAGAAGACCTCGACCCCCAGATAGCCCTTGGCCACCGCATGGGGCAGGACACCGACGTCGAGGTCCGGCCAGAAGGCATAGACCACCACCCAGGCCGCAGCCAGAAAGCGCAGCGCCGTCAGGGGGCGGAGATCGGCGGGGCCGTGGAGTTCGGGCGGTGAAGCGGTCATGGCCGAAACCCTGCCATGCCGCCGATGTGAGAACCGTTAAGAGGCGGGGGCGGTCGTGGCATCCGCGGGGGCGTCGACCACCAGGCCGGATTCGCCCGCGCTCATGATGGCCGAGACCGTCGCGGCACAGCCGTTCAGGGTCTCCCCGCCGACCTCGAGACGGGCCGTCAGCGGATAGGTGCGGTCGCTCATGCCATCAGAGCATTCGGTGGCCATCAGGATCAGGTCCATGGGCGCCCCGTCCGCCGTGGTGCCGCGCCAGCTGGCCACCGTGCCCATCAGCTCGACGCCGTCATGCGTGGCCCGGCGCTCGGGGCGATCCACACCGGAATAGACCAGGGCATCGGCGGTCACGTCCACGCCCCAGAAGGGTTCGGTGCCGAGCGCCCGCAGGGGTTGGTCCAGCGGCACGCCACCCAGTTCCAGCACCGGTGCCGGAGCCTCAACCGGCGGCGGGGCCTCGGCCTCGGGCGAACAGGCGGCGAGGGCCAGAACGGCGACGGCGGACAGGATCAGACGCATCATAGGACTCCCGGAAGGTACACGCCATGCCAACGCCATCCCGTGACCGGGGTCAAGTCGCCGCCGCTCGGCGATTTCCGGGTTCCGGTGTAGGGTTAACGCCGAAATCTGAAAGGGTGCCCCATGAAGATCCTGCGTATCGTGCTCGTTCTGGCCGTGCTGGCCTATGCCGGGTGGCTGGCCTGGCCTTTCCTGTCGCCCTTCCTCGAAGGCGCGGGCATGGATGCCGCTGCAACCCGGGCCGGGGCCGAGGCCCAGGTCGGTCTGGACCTGCCGGTGATCGCCCTGTGGGTCGGGGCGGTGGTCCTGTATCTGGTCGCCGCGGCCCTGCTGGGCTCCGGCAATCCCCGGGCGGCCGTCGCCTATTTCCTCGGCTTCATGGCCGATGCCGTGCTGCGGCTGGCGATCGACCGCGGCGGGTTCGGAAGCGGTAGCGATATGGGCGGCAAGGCCGATCCGAATTCGCCGATGGCCCAGTCGACCATCACCGAGGGCGGCCCGGCGGCGGCCCCCGGCGGGCTGGGCGCGGATCTGGGCGTTGACCCGACCTGGCTGGTTCTGGGGGCGCTGGTGGTGATCGGCATCCTGATCGTGGTCGTCACCCGGGCGCGCCGCCGCAAAAGGACGCCGGGCCAACTTTCCATCTAGGGCTCCCGACCCCACATCGGTCTTGCCGGTTGATTCCCGCGTCAGGGGCGCTAGACCGACGATCGACCGATCTGGCGCGGCCCTCCCCGGCCGTCTGCCGCGTTTCCGACCCGACCGAGGACATCCATGGCCCAGGCTGCTGCATCCGACACCCCCTATGACGTGGTCATCATCGGCGGGGGCCCGGGGGGCTATAATGCCGCCATTCGCGCCGGCCAGCTGGGCCTGAAGGTCGCCTGCATCGAGATGCGCGAGACCCTGGGCGGCACCTGTCTGAATGTGGGCTGCATGCCCTCCAAGGCCCTTCTGCATGCCTCGGAAATGTATGAAGCCGCCGGGCGCGAGTTCGCCGGGCTGGGCATTGAGGTGTCGCCGACGCTGAACCTCGGCCAGATGATGAAGCAGAAGCAGGAAAGCGTGACGGCCCTGACCAAGGGCATCGAATTCCTGTTCAAGAAGAACAAGGTCGACTGGATCAAGGGCCGGGGTCGCCTGAAGGGCAAGGGCGTGGTCGAGGTCGAGGCCGCCGACGGCACCACCACCACCCTGAACACGGCCAATGTCGTCATCGCCACGGGCTCGGAGCCCACCCCCCTGCCCGGCGTCACCTTTGAGGCCGGCAAGGTGGTCGATTCCACCGGCGCGCTGGCGCTGGACAAGGTGCCCGAGAAGCTGATCGTGGTCGGCGCCGGCATCATCGGGCTGGAACTGGGCTCGGTCTGGCGGCGTCTGGGCGCCGAGGTGATCGTGGTTGAATATCTGGACCGCATCACGCCGGGCGTGGACAGCGATGTGGCCACGGCCTTTCAGCGGGTGCTGACCAAGCAGGGCATGAAGTTCAAGCTGGGTGCCAAGGTCACCGGGGCCAGGACCTCGAAGTCCGGCGTCGAGCTGACGGTGGAACCGGCCAAGGGCGGCGAGGCCGAGACGCTGAAGGGCGATGTGGTGCTGGTCGCCATCGGCCGCCGTCCCTACACCGAAGGCCTGGGGCTGGAGACGGTCGGCCTGACCACGGACAAGCGCGGCTTCCTTGACAATGACCACTTCCGGACCGGTACGGACGGCATCTGGGTGGTCGGCGATGTGACCCACGGCCCGATGCTGGCCCACAAGGCCGAGGAAGACGCGGTCGCGGCCATCGAGACCATCGCCGGCAAGGCCGGGCACGTCGACTACAACCTGGTGCCCGGCGTGGTCTACACCAGCCCCGAAGTGGCCTGGGTCGGCCAGACCGAGGACCAGCTGAAGGCGGCGGGCGTCGCCTACAAGGTCGGCAAATTCCCCTTTACCGCCAACAGCCGCGCCAAGATCAATCACGAGACCGACGGCTATGCCAAGGTGCTGGCCGATGCCGAAACCGACAAGGTGCTGGGCGTCCACATCCTGGGCCCGCAAGCCGGTGAGATGATCCATGAGGCCGCCATGGCCATGGCCTTCGGGGGCTCGTCAGAGGACATCGCCCGCACCTGCCACGCCCACCCGACCCGCTCGGAGGCCGTGCGTCAGGCCGCCATGGGCGTCGAAGGCTGGACCATGCAGGCCTAGCGGGTTCGCGCGGGTGGCCTGAGGCCGCTCAAGGTCATACGCCTGCGGCCATAATCCAGCTCGACCCGGCGGAAGCGGTACAGGATGTCGGCCCCGATCAACAGAGCCGGGGCCGCGATCAGGTCCAGCGCCGAAAAGGCGTGCAGATCGGCGAACAGAAGGGTCGTGGGGCCAAGGTCGCGGTTGGCGATCTCGAGGCCACGCACCTCACGCTCGCGGGCCATCAGCACCTGACCGGTGACCCCATAGACCTCGACATCGCGGCCCGGCTGATCCGCCCGTCCGGCGCTGAGCGCCTCCAGCAGGGCCAGATTGCCGATCGAATACTGGGCGCCGGTATCGACAAAGGCCGACAGGGTCACACCCCCCGCCCGGGCGGTCGGCAGGATCAGCTGTCCGAAGCGGCCGATCTCGGCGCGGACGCCCTCCCGGGTCAGCCGCGATGGGGAGGCAAAGGCCGGACTGCCTTCGAAGACGTCGCTGCCCGAAGGCCGCATCGACACACGCCTGCGGGCCAGATCGATGCTGAGCCGGTAGCGCGACAGAACGTCCAGCCCCAGCAGGCCGTCGGCGGCCAGCAGATCCCGGCTGACCACCGGACAGACCAGATCGTTGAACCGCCGCCCCGCGAAATCCAGCTGGGCCAACCGGACCGTCG